>Ga0172380_10001195_pt1 | contig 45634 bp, 52 predicted proteins | sample Leawe162metaG_FD_119747 | JGI IMG/M metagenome (GOLD analysis project Ga0172380, IMG submission 119747) | Leachate microbial communities from a municipal landfill in Southern Ontario, Canada - Leachate well 162 metaG | ecosystem: Engineered > Solid waste > Landfill > Unclassified | place...
TCTGCCACCGCATGGCAAGGCGGGCCGATCCAAACATGAAGGCCATGGCAGAAAGGGGATATGGAATTGCAAAGGCCAGGGCGTTGACGAACAGGCTTAGAGTGAGGCTGAAGTGAACATCAACCTTTTCACCGAGGGGCTGCAGAACACCGCCGATCAGGTAAGAACGCCTGACGGCTCGATATGGTCAGGGGTCAACTCGACCATGGCCCGTGGTGTCCTTGAAGGGATCGAACGCTATTCGACCGCCTCCCGCCGCACGTCTTACGACGCCGACGACGTGGGGGCTGGGTTCTTCTATGCCGAGTACGACGGCACGGCTGAGTACCTGGCGGTCATCGTTCTTGATGGCGACACGACCGGAACGCTTTACTCGGTGAACCCCACGACTCTGGCCTTCACTGCCATAGTCAGAAACGACTCGGATGCCCTGACGGTGCTCCACGACGGAGCGCAAACTTCCTGGCGGTTCGAGCAGTATGGGGCCTATGTCTACGCCTATCACCCCAGCGGTGGGGTTTGGGTGAGGCGCATCGGTGGCCCAGTCGGCACGACCGGCGACGCTGGCTATGATGCTGACGACGACTGGAAGAGGTGGAAGCCTCTTTTCGAGCGGGATGTCTACCTTGATGCTGCCAAGGATGTCCCTCCTTATGTCGCCTTGGCATGGCCTGCAGCCACCACGGTCGAGCAGGGTCCACGGTCTTACTATGCCAGCTACGGAGATGTCTACGGCTTCGGTGTGATCGGCACAGCCCCCACGACCCAGGGCACCATTCGCATGAACGCCCCCAATCCGTGGGGAACCTACGGGCCGCTTTCTGGGGGCCCATGGGGCTCAGTCAGAATTGAGCTGGCAGGCGGAAGCGAGCTTGACTTTTCGATCTGTGACTACATCTACTTCACGGTCAACAAAGTCGGCGGCGATTTCCCCCACTGGAGCGATTCTGGAACGGTCTGCAGCAGGCCGATGATGCTGTTTTACATTTCAGAATCAGACATCTCCCCAACCGAATCCCAGCTCATTTCTGGCGGCATCCACTTCACGGGAGCTGTCGTTGGCGAGGAAATGCGGTGCGTGGTTGACCTGTCCTCGGTGGCTCGGGCGTCCAGAAACGCGGTCAAGACAATCGTCATCTGCCTTCATGCCGCATGGACCGAGGTGGGAGAATTCACCATCAGCCCCCTCAAGCTCGGCGGCGTCAAGCTCTCAAAGAACGAGGCCGACCCGTGCGAATACTGCTACGCCTATTACAACCCCACGACCCAGGCTCTGTCTGAGGCCACCAGGAGCGAGGTCCAAGGAGGCCTGGCCTGGGGCGCGTCCCTTCCATGGCTTTCAGGAGAGGACTCTCAGAAGCTGGGAACCAGGGTCACCCTTTCAGCCTCAGAGGACACTGGGCTTTTCGCTGACGGGTACACGAAGGTCCGATTCTTCCGGCGCATGATCGACAATGACAGGGCCCCTACCGATGACCTTGTCTGGAAGAAGCTGGGGGAAGACGACAACTCTGGGTCTCCAACTTGGTCAGATCATCTGAGATGGGACGAGGGCTCCACCCTTGATGATGCCCCAGTCATCAGCTTCGACGGGTTCGGGGCCGACCTGGCACCGGACGCCATGGGCGTTTGGAAGTCCCATATGGTCGTGGCTCAGGGCCGGTGGCTGTTCATCAGCTACGCTGGCGAGCCGGGCCGTTTCCTTCCTAAGCCTTCCGAAGTGTCGGGCCAGGTCGTTTCAGACGACATCTATGCAGGCAGGACCGTCACCTTCAGTCAGGGAGACCTCTCCCGGGCGGTGGCGATCATCGGGGGCGATCACCTCTTTGTGGTGACCCAGCGGGGCGTTGTCGTCATGCTGGGAGACACCGCCATGACCGCCACTCCTCCGAGGCTCATGCCGTGGTCGGTGGCTCCTCGTGGCCCCCTGTCTGCGGTCGCCTGGGGGGACGGCGTGGCAGTGGCGTCCACTTCTGGCATCTTCTCCTACCAGGCCCCTCGTGCGATCCTTACGACCAATGAGCCCCTTTACGAGTGGGAGGAGCTGACACGGGCCGCCAGGACCTCTTGGGCAGCCCTTGGCACTGGCAACGTCGTCCTGTCATCCCACGACAATGAGCTGTTCGCCTTCAGCGGCACGAAGTTCATGCGGCTGAAGAGGGGCATCGAGTCATCAGAGTGGACAGAAGGGGCATGGTTCTCGGTCAAAGCTGCCTCCTCTGTGCCAGGACTCCCCTTCCGGGCGATGGACTCCTCTGGCGGCATCGTCAGGATGCTCAAAGACTCGAATGGGGCAGCTTATACCACTGACGCCGGGGCTGCTGTCTCCTATGTTTCTGAGTCTGCAGGAGTGCTTTTCCCTGGCGGCAGAATCCGCAAGTTCAGGGTCCTGAATGCGGGCTCTCCCACGGTCCAGGTGTCCATCCTTGGAAGGGATGGAGCATGGAGCACGTGGGCAACGGTCAATTTTGGTGGAGAGGTAAACTCGATCAGTCAGGCCCATCCGGCTGGAATCGGATTCAAAGTGAAGGTCACAGGAGTCGTCGGAACAGATAAGATTCTTGACTTTTCAGTTGATGTCGAAGAGGCCGACAGTGGGAGAAGATAATGAGCCTTGCTGGAATCGGTGCAATCGCAGGAGGATTGAGCGGCCTCGCCGGGCTCTTTGGAATCGGAGCCCCAAGGAAGTCTGCTGCCCAGCGGCAGGCAGAGGAGCAGGCAGCCAGAACGGCTGCCCTTCAGAATTCTGGGTTCACTCAGGCCCTCGAACTGGCTCAGAAGTATGACCCAGTTGCTGAGGCCCAGGGGACGGTCCAGCTTGCTGAGCAGCAGGCCGGAAAGACCTTGTCTGATTCCCTTCGCGCCCTGAATGCCAGGTTCAAAGCCAGCGGCGGCAACGCCGGACAGGACACCTTCTTCAACGCCAACTCCCAGGCAATCGCCCGGGACACCATGAACCCCCTGAAGTCCCTGCTCGCAGAGGCTCAGGGCAACGCCACCCAGAAGAAGATGGCGGCTATCCTCTCTGCTGTTGGTGCTGGCGGCTCAGTGATGGGCAGCTACCTCAACGTCGCCAATGCGGGCCAGCAGGCCCCACGTGACCTTTCAGGGTCGCTTGCGCTTCTGTCTCAGAGCCTTGGGCAGCTCCCATTCTTCAAGTCTGGACAGTCCGATAGTAATGGCACTACTGCCCCAGGGGCAAAGACTAAGGGCAAGGAGACTTTGACACGCTAATGAGCCTTGGCGGTCCCTTCCTAAGTGGTCAGTTCAACGGAACGGTTGAGAGGTATGCGGCAGCGCATCAGCACCTCTCCCGAATGGCTCAGCTTGAATCTGACCTGCGAGGGAACGCGAAAAAGGTCTACGGGATGATAGAGCAGGAGGAGTCAACTGTCAGCTCTATTCAGGAGCAAATGGAAGGATACCGACAGGCTCTTGCTGCTCCTCCTCCGCAGATGGGCCAGCCCACGGCTTCCCCCACGGATCAGATCGCGGCACTTATCGGCACCATCTTTGGAGCCGATGCCGGGCAGCTTGCGAACGCCACCATGGCGAGGGCGGGCGAAAGAGCCAAGATTGATTATCAGAATGGAATGACGAAGTGGGAGGCGGGAAGGGACGCCAATAAGATTGGGCTCTCCATGTCTCAGGACACTATTCAGCAGGGTCTTCAGAGGATCGCCCGGCTTGATTCCAATGCCCAGTCCATGCTGAACAGGGCTGACGATATGGCTGTTCGCAGTGGCGAGCTGAAGCTGAACGCTCAGTCAACCTTGATGACCCAGTTGACCAACATCGACCAGTTCAACAAGGAGTACAACCTCAAGGTCAAGACCTTGTCGGCGGCAGAAAAGCAGAAAGTCTACGACGAGAAGAAGGTCATGGCTGCAGGCATTAAGGAAGACCTTCGCAAGTCAATGAATCCCCGCGAGGTTGACGAGGCGCAGGCGCGACTCAAAGCCATGGGTGACGAGTTCGCGCTGACCAACGGTGAAATTGATATTCTGCGCGAGATTGCCGTTCAGAACGCTGCAGACCATAAGATCGACAACGACCACAAGCAGGCCCAGACGGGGTACATCCTTAATGGCAAGCCGGGAACGAATTCAGGCACGGTACCGCCATACAGTCCAGGCGGCCCTCCTGGCCTTGGCGGGGCACTCCCAGGCGTCGGACAGGTCGGCCCACAGGCCCCACAATCTCAGGGCTCCACAGCACCGGCTGACGACATTGTCAGCGGGGTCATCAGTGGCAAGTACCCAAGGCCAGGCCTGACAGATTCCAAGGGCAAGGAAGACCCCGCGATCCGCGCCAGGCTCAACCTCTTTGACTCCAGGGAGGCGGCTTCCTCGGAGACCAACAACCTGGCAAACAGAATCGTCGCCTATCTTGAATCAGAGCTTGGGGCCGATCAGGCTGTTCGTCTTGGCAAGAAGGTGATCGAGACTCGTGGCGAGGCCCTGAAGGCCATGCAAAAGGAGCTCGGGCTCACTGACGAGAAGCTGGAGGCCATGGTCGCCACAGTCAAGCCCGTGGCAGAAGAGTTCGACAAGGCTGCTTCAAAGTGGGAAGACATCGAAAGAAAGGCCAGAACAGGGGCTGACATCCTCACGAGAAACCCCCAGTACATGGAGTTCTCCCACGCCGTCTACCAGAAGGTTTTGACTGAGCTGAACCGGCTGTCAAAGAGCACGGCCCTTGATCCCAAGAAGAAGAAGGAGCTGCAGGAGCGGGCCAGGAAGGGTTTTGAGCAGGCCACGGCCTTCACCTGGGACGCCTTCGAGAGGATCGCCAAAGGCCGCAAGTGAGGTAGCATTGGGGAGTAATGGGACTCCCCGTTTCGCTTGCCCTCTCCGGCACGAAGAAGCCAAAGGCCACAGTCAAGACAGTCGAAAGGCCGCTTGACTTTCTGTCACGGCTTCGCAAGGCGTCTGCCTTCCCTGCCCCGATCCCCAGCCCAGTGTCACAGGCCAAAACTCCTGCGACGAAACGGATCGTCAGAGAGACATTCGACTCGGCTGCCCTTTCTGGGACAGGCCTGGCAAAGGAGTCTGCACTTGGCAGGATCATCGGCACGAAGCGGTCTGTCGAGCCATTCCAATCCTATGTCTCCAGAGTTCAGTCTGAAATGCAGGCTGCAGGCGTCAACCCGGTCACCCTGAAATGGGAGGCCACCAGGGCGGCGTTCTTGAATCACGGAGGCGGAAAGGAGCCCACAAAGCGGCTGTCCCATGTCATGGGGCTGATCGACCGCGACCTTCCTGGCGTGACCCCAGAGCTTCGATCACTCATCAAGAGCGACCTCTTTTCCCAGGCTTCCCCTGTGTCATCCGCCCGTCCTCTTGGGTGGAACGAAGGCATGAAGCGTGGCAGCAAGGCTGCTGATTCCCTGTTTGCTGGGGACGACCCCTTCGTTGATCCGACTGAGCTTTCCAAGGCACTCAAGGACTCCCAGACCCAGCAGGGAGTTGATGCTATGGCTGGGAGGGTCGTCAAAGCCAAGACAGACAGGGCCCGGGCCTCGCTGGCCTACAGAACTGAATCACCTCAGGCTATTGAAAAGGCCAAGTCGGCGGGCGAATACCAGCTCATTGACGAATTCGACAAGATGTTCGACGGGGCACTTCGTCCGATCTTCGAGACGCTCCCGACCCATTCGTGGGTGAGGGGAAAGGCGGCAGAGGCTTCAAAGTACGTCAAGGACGTATTCCTGCCTGAGCTTGGGGCCATTGCATCCATGCCCCAGTCGGTCAAGGATTCATTCTTTGATGTTGCCGACAAGGTCTATTCAACTTACGCCCCCAACGCCCAGGCTCCTCGCTGGCTCAACAGGGCATCACAGTGGATCACTTCGTCCGGCGTGGCCCCCACGATTGGCGGGGCGGTCCAGATGGGTGCCGGAGCTGGGGAAAGCCTGACAAGGCCATCCCAGGTCATCCCGGGCGTCGGGTTCGTGAGCGGCAGGCTCAAACATGCAGTCGATCTGAACACCTCCCCAGAATACGCGAAGCTAAGAGAAGCTGCAGCCGCTGGCGACATGGAAGCCAGGGCTATTGTCGAGTCTTCAAAGGCCGACTTCCTTTGGGCCGCTCTTGACCTCGTTGACTTCGCAGAGCTTGGGTCTGCAGCCAAGCTGTTCAGGGCCCCGACCGACCTTCTTGCCAATGCCCTGGAGCGCGACGCTCAGTCGGCGGTTTGGGATCGTGCGGCTGACACTTTCGTCGCCCCCGAGATGAAGAATGCCTGGGGCAATTTCGTTGACAGGCTGAGCAACCTAAGGCGGGATGTCAGCGCAGCTCAGGCCTACATCGACCTCAGGGAGTCTGTTGGGCAGGGAGCCACGAAGCGGGCCCAGTCTGACCCAGAACTTTGGGGAGGCCTTGTTGACGAGTACAACAAGTGGCGGGCAGAGAATGATATGCGGGGCATGTCCCCAAAGGATTTTGCCGACGCCGATTTTGGCCCCACCTATTCCAAGGCCTCAGAGGATGTCCTCGGCCCAGAGGGGGCAAGGGAGGTTTACGATGCTGAAGTCAAGGCTTGGAACGAGAAGGCGACACCGATCCAGAAGATTCACAGAGAGTGGAAGCTGGCACAGGATGAAGCGAATGTCGCGGCATCTTCTCCTGATCCTGCCACTGCTGCCGCCTCAGAGCCCACGGTAGCCCCGGAGGCACCCCAGGGCGACAGACTGGCCCCCCCGTCTGGATCAGCGGCTGACGTGCCCCCACAGGAGCCAGTCGCGCCGACTGTGCCTCCAGCTCCATCAACGCCGCCCCCGACTCCGACCGAGGCAGGCATCCCGTCCCCGGTCAGCGGCAGGAAGGCTGACAGGGCCAAGTTTGACGCCATGCCGAAGCGTGGCGAAGGCGGTGTCTCCAGGGTTGTCAAGGACCTCACAGAAGGCCCTCTCTCCGTCCCTGGTGAGAAGGCCGCAAAGAAGGCCGGAGCCCCCGCCATGGGGATGTCAGCAGAGTCAACTGCTGCCCTTGTCGAGTCCTTTTACGATCAGATCGCCAAGTCCCTTGGAGATGGCGTCACTGCCGACGAGGTGGCAGACAGGTTCTGGGGCGGGGTCGGCTCATTCGCTGACGCCGATGTCCCTGGATCGCTGGCAAGCGGCGACTACAGCGGGGCCTACCTTGACGGAAAGTCCTACGCCGGGAAGGGCGCGAACCCATCCACAGCTCCTCACGAGGCAGCCTATCACCACTCCATGGACGTTCTGAAGCAGATCGCCCCAGACTGGCATCAGGAGATTATCGACGAGCTGAACCACACGGGGTACCACCCTAGGTTTATCGAGGACATGAAGAAGGCCAAGGCTGCTGGGAGGCCAATCCCGCCAGCGGCTCATGCCGAGGAATCTGGGGCCAGGTACTTCGAGGACTACGGCGCGTCTGGTGTTGCCCCAACCCCCAAGCTGCAGAAGTATTTTGACTGGCTGAAGGGCGTCATTTCCGAGTGGTGGGAGAAGATCAAGACCAAGAAGACTCCCGTCCCTGACAACCTTCGGGCCATGTTCGACGAGATGTTCGGAGGCGATCCGCAGCCGAAGGCCGAGGCCAGGAAGGAGCCCAGGGTCACGGTCACCGAAAGGGGCAAGGAGGCCACGAAGGTCACTCTTCCTGGCGAGAATGAGCCGGTCAAGCTGACGAAGAAGGAAATCGAGGCATACGCTGCCCAGCACAAGGCTCACAGGGAGATGGTCGATAAGATCATGGCGGACCCCAAGCTCTCAAAGGCAGAGAAGGGCAAGGCCATTGCTGAGGCCAATTCCCAGTTCTCCAAGTGGCGGGATCAGTACATCGGCGGCACTGAGGCGATCCAAAAGGAAGTGGACGCCATGCTTCCGCCTGAGGTCATGAAATACGGCGGAACGGGCAAGTTCGTTGACGAGAACGGGCTGCCACTCTTCCAGCCACTCGGCACGAAGGTCGATGATGAAGACTTCCTTTGGGCCACCCACTTCGGTCGAAGCGGGATCACAGAGTTTGACCCCAGGATGCTTGGATCGGGGGCGTTTGCCAGTCCAAGGGACGTGGCAAGGAGACAGGCAGGTGATGCCTTCACCTACTTCTTTGCCGACATGGCAATCGACGAGCCATTCGTCAGCGGCGGCACGAAGTACACGGTCAGAATCGACCCATCGAAGGTTTGGGACGCCACGAGCGACCCGGACAACCTTATTGGGGAGACTGCCGCCAAGCTGGGCGGCAGGCCGAACCTGGACGAGCAGTTCGCAGCCGCCAAGGCGAAGGGGTACGACGGCGCAGCGGTCAACCGGCATGGCGATGCCTTCCCTGACGTTATTGTCATGTGGACCACTTCTGGCATCGAGATTGTCAGAGAGGAGCCAAGCAGGAATGAGGATCGGCTGGTTTATGAAGGCCCGACTCCGAGGTCGAAGTTCATCGGAGGCCCGAACAATGAGTGGACTCGCCCGATTGAGATGGGCGTCTCGCGTGTCCCCGCTATCAGGCCAAAGGAAAGCCAGGTCATAGTCTCCTCGAACACTGGGTCAGGCCAGACGGCTGCCCAGGCAGAGGCCAAGATCGGGGACAGGAATCACGCCGCCACCAGGGCTCATGTCGAAAGGCTGCTCAGGTCCCACGGCGTCAGCCCAAAGGTTATCGACGCCATTGGCAACTGGCTTGACGACTCGGAAGAGAATCTGGTAGCCCTGCTGCCAAGGTCGGTCAGCCTTGAGGTTATGAGAGTGATCGCTGCCAAGTCTGGCATCAAGGCCAAGCAGAAGGCGGTCATCATCTGGCGCGACGAGCCGGTGGCTAAGGCGACCGGGTCGCTGACATCTTTCAAGGTCAAAGGGGCCTCAAAGGCTGACGTTCAGGCCAAGGTCCTGTCTGTCAAGAATCCAGATGGCACCCCAGTTGCCCCTGGCGTCACAGTCACGGACGATGGCGACGGATACAGGGTTTGGGTCCTCGACACCTCAGACACCACTGGAAAGACCGGCAAAGCCCTTTACAAGGGCATGGCGGTTCAGGCTGGCCCGATTGAGGTCAGGGTAGGGACAGGCGAATTCGTGGGGGACGCCACTGACAACCCCACTAAGAACAGAGCGAGAATCAACTATGAAAAGATCATCAAGGGGGAGCGCAGGCAGAGGCTTGCAGAAGCCAGGGGCCGCGCCGCAGGCCGTTCAGCCGTCAGAGCCCGACCTTCCAGGCCAATCGTTAATCGTGGGAGGCCTGCGAGTCCACTCTTCCAGCCCATCGACGACGCCATCAGAGCCTGGGAGCAAGGAGAAGTCCCAGAAGGGTTCCACCTCAAGTCAGTAAGGCTCCTCGCGCAGAAGCTCCGTGGGGCGCAGCCCCCGGCCCAGATTAGGGCCATGTTGAAGTCGAACGGCGTCACTGAGCAGGAGATGAAGTGGACCGGGCTTGCCCGCTTCCTTGACGAAGTGGAGGCCGAGAACCAGGGCAAGGTTGAGCTTGACGACATCCTTCATGCCATTACTTTGGGCATCAGGGTTCCGCAGCGTCACTTTGGATCAATCGGGGCCAGGGACAGGTCAGATATTCCTTGGGAGTACAGGGATGTCGAAGACTTTGATCGCGCCCTTGAGATTTATGATAGATATAGAGATGAAGCTGAATCTGATTATGTAAGTGAGATGCTCAACGACTATGAAGATGAATACAAGTCGGCAAACAATCTCACTGAAACAGTCGAAGACCCGTTTGATGCGTTCCGCTTTGACGTGTTCAAGTCAGCAGCCGAAAGGGATCAGATCAGGGTCACGGTCAGGCCGGAGAATGAATCTCACGGGTTCAGATTCGTTCGCGATGGCGGATACACAGCAGACCAATATGAAGCTGCTCTCAAGCTGCTGAGAAGCCACGACTTTGAGGTCAGTGGAGGGGAGGAGAATGACTATCCGCTGAGCTGGGTCAAGGAGCCAGAAGGCTCCCCAGTGCTCATGGTTGAGGGAGCCCACTGGGTCTCAGGTCAGCTTGGAACGCCTGGCAGGTTTGAAACAACTAAAGGGATAGCCTCAACGAGCATCGAAAAGGTCTTCCTTAGCGATGACAATGTTGCGCTTCTTATGAGAGGAACAGACGAAGGCCGACTTGTTCTTCATGCAAGAAAAGGCGACGTGGCGTTCAAGATGCTGTCCGTCGTTCAGGGGCCAATCAGGCTTTACGGTTCACTAGATGACGTTGACCCGGATGTCACGGAAGAGGCCGGAGTTGTCATGCCGCTCGACTTCTACGCGCTCGACTCCATTGACGATGCCAAGGAAAAGTATCGTGACAACCTCTACGAAAACGCATATCAGAATGTCGAAGTTGACCTCGCATATCCGCAAGAAGAGTGGTTTGAATCTTCTTATTCCGAGTTCGACACGGAGGGCGATGCTGGAGACCCGGAGTATTCAGTGTCCACAAGCTCAGAATCAAAGGAATACGAAGGTATGCCATTCGAGATGCCCGTGACCATCAGAAACTTGGGGTATTTCAGCGGGCACACTCCTGCAGGTGTTGACCGTGCCCTCACTTGGCTGCGTGGCAGAATCAGTGAGGATGCTGACGGATTGACTCATATTGGTGTTGAAGAGATTCAGTCTGACCACTGGAAGGAAGCCAGGACCAAAAAGAAGGCTATCACAGAACGAAGGGATGCGCAGAACGCCATCATTGAAGCGTTTGACATCTTCGCCAAAGAGAACGGATACGAAGACTATAAGGAATCCATGTCGTCGTATCAAGCTGCAGGCAATCACTTTATGGCTGTCCAGCTCCTCAAGGGCCGACACCATGACGTGATGGTTGGAGAGGCTGTTTCGTCTCTCGGCAAGGGCTACATGGCTCTTATGAAGTCACTGCCTGATTCAGTGGCTATGACACCAGTAAGCAAAATCAGGACCCCGTTTGTTGGTGCTGGCAACATGCAGGCTACTTACGGGGAGTGGATTGAGCGCCTTAACCGAGACTTTGATGCCGACGAAGAAGCCGCAGCGTCTGTCTACGAGTCATTCGCTGATAAGCCTTATGGTCAGGACAAGTGGGTGGAGCTTGCCATTAAGATGGCAGCTACAAAGCTGGCGTCGATGGGCGGCGGAACGCTTTCTTTTGGTGACTCTTCAATCCCATTCAACCTTTGGCGCCGCAGTGGTCTCAATGCAGCAGGGTCAGACTTGACCTACTCCATTGAGGTGACACCTGGCGGGAACGTGACAAGGACCCTGAAGCGAAAGGACGGAGGCGTCATCAATGACGGCTTGGATGCCATGAAGGCCATCCCTGTCCCCCGTGCAGTAGAAGCCATGCGAGGATTGGTATTGGATAGCAACTCAACTCCAGTCCCGGTTTCCATCTGGAAGGGGAAATACTCTGAAGTGTTCCAGCATGGGGAAGTCACAACAGTAAGAACCATTATTCCTGAAGGGGTGTCTGTCAGCCCGCGTTGGGGGACCAAGGATAAAGATGGATCAAACGGGGCCTCTGTGACGCTTCATTCAACAGCGGGGATCGCTCCAGGGCTGTCGTATTTTGACAACTTAGTGGCGCTAGGGTCTGATTGGCCTGTTGATTCAAATTCTAGTTATCGCCTTGACGCAGGCGGCGAGCCGACAGGAGCAGTGGGCAGAATTATGCTGCAGTGGGGGTTTAGTGATACTGTTGGAGCCCCAACTCCAGCCCTTGCACTCAGACACGCGGAGCAGATCGACGCAGTTATTTCAATGGTATCAACTGGTGAGATTCCTCGATTAGATGGGCCCGTCCCTCCATCTAACTACACCAGCTATCCGGCAGGTCTTCATGTTAAAGTTGGTGACGACAGGCGGCTTTTCGTGGTGCGGCAGGCTTCAGGCGGAGGTGCAAAAGTTGAATTTAGGATTCCAACAAACGACTCCCCCGCTGATAGTAGAATGGACGACCTTCTAATAGACTATCAGACTGCAAAGGCCCCCGTTGGTTCGTCGTCAGTTACCTTTGACGGCAGGGAGCTGATTCAGGCCGACCACTACGGCGTTCTCTATGATTCTCTAATTCCCAGGATGGTGTCAAAACTCGCCAAGTCAGCAGGCCTGGGCGAACCAGTCGTTGTCCCAGACGGCGACCGCAAGTGGACCCGCATCACGATCACCCCAGAGGATGCCAAGCGGATCATCGACGACGCCCCACTCCCCCTCTTCCAGCCCCTCGTTGGGTTCGACCCAGAATACAAGTCGGACACCCCAACCCCTGACGCGATCTACCGGCAGGATTCGGCCTCGATTGTCCACGCCATGACCGTGTCTGGCGAGCTGAGCCCAGAGCTGTCGGTCCTCGCTGACCGCATTCTCCCTGACAGGCAGGCACTCTGGCCCACAGCCTCGACTGCAGCCAAGGAGACGGCCCGTGGCGACATCATCGAAAGGCTCAAGGCTTACCGCCTAACTCTTCCTGGCGACCAGGAGGGAGGCCTTATCACCTGGAGGGGCCCGAACTACTACGACGTGGCTAGGCCGACCACTGAGGGAGCAGTAAGGATCATTCCTGTCCCAGCAGCAAGGATGCAGGAGAATGAGGGGGACCCATTCGGCTCCTTCCTGCCATCGGACGAGGACATGAACGACCTCACCGAGTCCACACAGCAGGCACAGGCGGCTGCATCAGCCACCCCGGCAGGCCCTGTGACTGCCACTGCTGGAGCCCCCAAGAATCCGAAGGCTGCAGCCAGGCTGGCAGCCATGACGGTCAGGGCTGGAAGCAGGAGCAAGTTCACCACCTGGGAGAACGTCAGGGCCGGATGGTCAGCCATCTTTGGCAACATCGAATCCCAGCTCATTACTTCCACCCTGCCAGGATCGGAGGCCAGGAAGGCGGCTGAAATGCTCGCCGGGGACATTGAGAGAATACAGAACATCGCTGAAGGGTCTTCCATGAAGATGCTCTGGAGCATGAACGAGGTCATCAAGAAGGCTTACAAGGGCGTCCCCAAGAAGCAGGTCAATGCTGAGCTGGAGCTGCTTGCCAAGTACATCCACAGGATGTCCCAGGGCGACCGGCAGTGGGTCGGCAAGATGACCCCAGGGCAGAAGGCCGTCTGGCAGCATTGGGCAATCACGAACGGGGCGATCATTGGCAAGGCCAAGCAGCTCACCCAGCTCGTTGACACTGTCCTCATGCCCTGGGACGACCCTGAAGCCATGGATGGGATGCTCCTCCACTTCAGGACCAGGAACATCAACGGCATTCTGGTGGACACCTTCGGCACCGTCGTCGGCGGCGTCAAGGGCGACCATCTGCTTGTTCAGCAGGACCATGGTGGCCTGGCAGAAATCAGGGTCTACCAAAGGTTCTCCCGAATCCAGATGGTCGATCCTGACGTGTTCTTCCCCCGGTGGCTCAGTGAGGATGCCCAGGCAGCAATCAACGCCAAGCAGGGCCCTCTCTGGGACGCCCTCGTGGCAGAGTATGCCGTCGCCCTCGACTTCGGAGGGAAGATTCCAGACGCCCTGCTCAGGAACCTGGAGGCCCTCGACAGGCTCATTGCGAAGAAGAAGGGAGCTGACATCGCCACCGCCGAGAGGCTGGCTAGGAAGATGCTGGAGCCGGACATTTCCCTCTCTGGCGTCACTGGCGGGGCTAGCAGGACAGAAAGGGCCAGGGCTCCATTCGTCCTGTCAGAAAGGTGGTACGACTTCGACTTCAAGAAGGTCACGGCGAACCATATCACGAAGTCCGCACTTAGGCAGGCTGCAGGCCGAATCTGGGAGCATGACTATTCGACCCTTGGCTACTACCTGTCCCAGATCACTGACGGCAGGGCCAGCTTCCAAGACATGATTATCTCGACCCTCGGCCTCCAGGGGGGCGACACGGTCGGCATGAGAAACGTGTCCAGGTTCATCGCCTGGGAGGGTGCCTGGCAGATGACCAGCAAGCTGTCTGGCCTGACAACCACGGCCCTGCAGCTCAACCAGACCGCCATGGCCTTTGCCAGGTACGGAACGAAGGCTTACTTTGAGGGCTGGAAGGACATGGCTGCAGCGATCCCAAGCTGGAAAGAGCACGGGAACGCCATTCACGATGTCATCATGTCGGGCGCGATTGAGTCGGCCTACATGGAACAGATCGAGCTTGGCGAAGAGGAGCTGGCCCGCAAGGTGTCCAACTTCGTCGCCACTGTCACGGGCATCAAGCCGGTTGACTCGTTTCTTAGGGTGCAGGCAGCCCTGGTGTCGGAAGCGGCCCTCAGGGGCACCGCAGAGAGGCTGCAGAAGTTCTCTGCCGGTGGGAGGCTCTCCTGGGCCGCGCAGAGGCGCATGGAGGCAGACGAGGACCTGCTGCGCTCATGGATGAAGCTGACCGAGAACCAGATCAAGGCCCTCAAGAAGAAGGGCAAGGCTGGAATTACCGACTCCATGCGCCTGCTGGCCCACCACGCCGGATCGAGGACCCAGATCAGGGTCAGGAAGTCTGACCTTCCTGCCGTGACCAGGAATCACCCGGTATGGCGGCTGATCTTCCGGTTCCAGCAGTTCAACATCGGGCAGGCCAGGCTCCTCTGGCTGGCCTCTGAGGAGCTGGCGGCTGGCAGGCCGGGCATGATGCTCAGAATGATCCTCGGGTATCTGGCGGTCGGCTGGCTCACCCTCGAAATGAGGAACAGGATCGTTGAGCTTATGGTCGGGGAGCGAGACCCCAGGACGAAGAGGCCGAAGGCGGTTCCTGCAGAGCTGTTCGAGATTCTGGTGAAGGCTGGCATGTTCGGGTTCTGGAGCAGGGCCACGGAGCGGGTTTGGGAGGAGTTTGCCAAGGCCGACTCTGTCGATGACGCCACCAGGATCACGAAGACCGTGATCGACTCTTTGAGTCCCCAGGTCCCGGTTGTCAGCGACGTTACAGCCGTCGTGAAGGGGGTCGTCAGGGGCGCAGAGACCAGGAGCGTCGTGGCTGGCCTTGACGAGACTGTCAAGGAGTCAGTCGTCCTCTGGCGAAGGCTCAGGAACAGGGTTCACCCGTCCGAAGCCATTGCCAAGGCCAGGGTTGACGAGGCGGTCAAGGTCTGGAAGAGTCAGGGGCTCAACTCTGCTGACATTTCAGACATGAAGTCGCTCCTGCCAATCACTCCCGACCGCTATGCGACTCCAGCCTTCCAGGCGTGGGCAACCGCCAGGAATGCGAGGGCTGCAGAGGAGATGGGAATGGTCAAGACTGGGCTCAGGTCCCCCAAGAAGGCGGCAGCCAACCTGGACACCTGGCTCAGGAAGCAGAAGGACTCCCCCAGCGGCATTGGGGAGAAGCCTGCAGAGCTTGCAGGGCAGCAGACGAAGGCCGAGAAGGCAGGGAAGCTGAAGCCTCGCGGATCGGCAGGGCGGGTAGAATTGTCCCAAGGCCTGAAGGAGGCCGGACTCGAATCGAAATGAAAAAGAACCTCTGGCTCAGGACCCCATCTGGCGGGGGCGCGGCTACAATCCCAGCAGTCCGCGCCTTCGACGAAAACACCGTTCAGACCTACCCTGCCCCGGGCACTACGAAGGACCTCACCCTCAGTGAGACCTGGCAGAAGCTGGAGGACCTGTGGACTGACCTCCCGGCAGTGGTCAAAATCAAAGGCATTCTTTCTGACGCAGTCTCAGAGGCGATTGATGTCTGCATTTCCCCTGTGGACCCCGGGGCCGCAGGACAGAGGACATACGCCGTTGAATCTGGCGGAATCCTCAGGGTCGGAAGAGTCCCCACAAGCGGCTTAGCCAGTGCCAACGTGAATGTCTTGGGCGAGGTTGAGACCTCTGGGGCATGGAAGACTGGGACTGTCACCACTGGGGTTCTCGATGCGGTAGGAGTAGGTGTTGCAACAGCCACAGACCTGAGTGTGACAGGGGCTTGCGCTGGGATGGCTACAGTTACTATTGAAGCCACTGCCGTCAATTCCACGGGCCCAACTATCAAGGTTGAGACCTATGTTAATGGTCAATGGGGGCAGGCTCAGTTTGCATACAGAACCGCCTCTTCGGCGGGATGGACCACAGGCATTTCCTACAGCGGAATGGTCGCTGCCACGAAGATTGTGGTTGGCCTTCCTCCTGGAGCAACGCAGTACCGTCTCGTGATGACTGCTGGAGCAGTTGGCCCACACACTATTAAGTGCACTCCAAGTGCAACCCCGTTCGTGGTTCCAAACACACTGGTTGCAGGCCAGCTTGACATCTACGGCAGAAACGCTCATGCGTCAACAGCGTCAGCCATCGTCTTTCCTGCTGGGCTGGAGTCGAGGACTACTGAGCAGACCGCTGTTGCAAGCGGGTCATCAACCAGGCACGCAGCAACCCAGGCGGGGCAGGCTCTTGTGTGGCCCGGGGCGGCTCCTGGGACTGACATCTGGACCTATTCGACGAACGGGACGCCTCTCACAGCCAACGGGAACACGACTATTGTCGCCGCCGTGATCAACAAGAGGCACTTCGTCAACCATATCACGATCCAGAACACCGGTTCAGGCTCAGTTAGGGCTGCCATTGACGATTCAGATGGGGTCCTTGTCTGGGGGCCAGTGCTTCTTGACGGAGACGGGGCCGTTGCTGCAATGTGCCCCCCAATCTTCACCCCTATGGATGCCGTTGAAGGTGTCGTCATGGGTGTTGCCAATAGGGCATTGAGGCTCACCCTGACTGACGCCTCTGGCACTGTCGCAGTTGAAGCCACTGTTCGTGGGTTCAAGTCGTCTCTTGGAGTCTAATCAAAATGAATCCCACCATCACCATCACCATCGAGGCCTTCGGAGAGAAGGTCGTAAAGACAGAGGACGCCGCACTGGCCCTTGCCTACATCAGGTCAATGGGTGTCAGCACGGAAGACCCAAAGCTCGCCCTCGAAACCGTCTACAGCGAGGTTGCAAGACCTCTTTTCGTCAAGGGGCAGGAAGTAATTCATGCCGAAGAGAAAAGGGTTCTTGAGGCCAAGTTTTCCACTGGTGGGTAATGGCTGTTTCCTACCTTGTCCCTGCCAGTGAACTGGATGCGGGGGGCTTTATTGCTTTTGGCAGTGGGGCCTCTAACGTTGCAAGGATAAATACTGCGCCAACCTCTGACACCAGCAACGGCGTCTGGGCTGATACAATGAGTTCGGAGGACCCCTGCTACTACCAGTTGACGGTCCCTACTGCCATTGACTCAGCTCAGCCTGTCTCTATTGGGGTGATAGCCTGCGGCGATTACACTGAGGATTCTGGCACCTACGCCTTTAACCTTAAACTGAAATATGGAGGGGCTGCCGGAACGCTGATTGCCACCCACTCTACATCCAGGCCAATTCTTGGGACGGGGGTGTTCACGTCTTCCAGCTTAACTCTGAGTGGGGCTGAGGCAATTGTTGCCGCTGCCAATGCTAGTGACCTGTGCCTTGGGATTGATGACCTTGATTCTGGAATGTCTGTTGGCGGTGGGCTCTATATCAGCGAAATCTGGCTGGAGTACACCGAGTCGGGTGGAGACACTGGAACAAGAAGACGAACCCACCTTCCTGTTGTTGGGGCAGGGTAAGATCGAAAAGCCGGAGGCTCAACCTTCGGCTCTGGCATAGCGACTGACCTCTACAAAGCAAGGCCACCCCGAAAGGAGTGGCCTCTTTGGTGTCTGACGGTGGCTGCAGCCTAGCCTTCTGGCGGGATCACTTCCTTTCTAAAGGCGTCAAAGACCTCGTCCGCATCAGGGTAAGGCCTGCTGACCTCAACCTTGACCCAGAGCTGCCCAGGATCGCAGGCAGGCATAAACCCATGGGTCCAGACGGGGAAGCTGCCAAGGGGGAGCTTGTGGGCCCTGACCCTTGTCTCTCCTCTTCGGTGGAAATAGATGGACTCCTTGTAAATCGAGGCGATGGCGTCGCCCTCTTCGGTGACCTCGCAGATGTCCTTCAGGCCGATGCCAAACTCTTCGTGCCGGGTGATCGGCGTGGGGCGCATCCCTGTGATGGGGGCGTGAATCGTGTCTCTTGCACTCATCTCTGAACTTCCTTTCTGAACTTGGGGGAGAAGATCGTCTCCCCATTCCTTTCAATGATGAACTTGACTTCTCCCGACTTCCCCGCCACGATCATCCTTCTCTCTGTCCTCCCCCCACCCGTGAGCAGGGTTGCCTCCCAGTAGTAGATCGGAGGGCCGACGACTGACACAGAGTCGAACGTCGGCGGGTCAATGACCTCCCCGTAGAGGGTGCGGTGCTTGCCGACCATGAACAGCTTGTCGCCTTTCTTCAGGTGAGAGGCCATCATGAGAGCTTCAGCTTGGTCATGTCGATCCAAAACAGCTCCCTGTCGCCCTCGTTGGGCCACCCTCTCCTGTTTCTATAGACCCCGTCGCCATCCCTTGACCCCTTCTTGTTGGTGTTGCCCTCGATGGTATGGAGGTAGACCCGGTGCGGCCCATACTCCTCAGTGACGCTTGTCACCAGGAAGATATGGCCCGTGCCGTTCCTGTTCAGCCACCCACAGAGGCTGCCCCTTTTTGGAGTCGGGTAGAGCCCGCCGTCCATCTTGAGGATGCCCTGTTTTCGGGCCCACTTGACCCACTCAGCGACACTCGCTGCCTTCCTGGCGACTGGGAGGCACGAGGACGGAACCCCTGCCTCAAGGCAGACTGAGTAAACAAAGGCTCCGCACCAGGCGAAGCCCTTCCCAAGGCCGACATTGGCAAGGAATTCCTGAACCCTGAGGCCAGCGTTGACCCCCAGCTCGCGGACAGATTCAACGTCGGAATAGTAGGCCGCGACGTGTGGGATTCGGTAGACAGGGGTGAGCTTCTCGTAATTCGCCGGGGTGATGTATGGGTAGAGCTTCTTCTTCATGGTGTGATTGGCCTCCAGTTTGAGGCGATTGGGGTCCAGGCCCCGATGCAGGGGCCCTGGAATGTCCATCGGCGGCAGGTCGTTTCAGGGGCAGGAACCCCCTTGCGTTTGATGATCGGGGTGCATTCCAGCCACCCCTCTCCGATTGGGTCATGGAATTCTGGGTAGATCAGGGCCCTGATTCCAACGTCGTGGGCCACGACTTTCGATAGGATCGCAGCGGCCCAGGTGTCCTCCCACCGCTCAAAGACAAGGGACACGTCGCCCCCGGCATGGCGTGAGAGCTTGGCCTTGGCAACTCTGCCATCAATGCCGATCACGATGGCTGACGCGCCCTCCTTGATCCACTTCCAGGGCTGCTTCTTCGGGTAGGCATCACTGACTCCCCCGGCGAGGGGAATGGACCGGGAAACCCAGGTCTTGGCGTTCGCCTCAATGCCAGGAAGATTGGCTGGGATTGGCAGCTCGACCGGGTCGTGCTCACTGTCGGGGAATGCGGCCCTCAGGGCCACCCCCACAGCGGCGTTGGCAGCTTCGACCTCGGCCTTGACCCTGGCAATCGACTTGGGGTCGTCCAGGGCCCAGGCGGGCGGGCCACCCAGGTTCCTGAGTGATCCTTCCACCATGGTCAGGTGACCGAAGGTGGGGTGGAAGACGTGCAGCTCAGGCACTCTGCCCCCAGACCTTCAGCGCGGCCTCAAGCGATCCAAACTCCTCGACTGCCGCCTCTCGAACAGCATCGCCGGACACTCCGTCACCTTCCTCAAGGTCGCTATAATAGCGATTCCAAAGCCTGGAGCCTGCTGCTGACATTCGGAAGTTGTAGCACTGGCCTTCGTAGACACAAACCTGCCGCCTATGGCTTTCTCCGACTTGGATAACCTGGCTTGTCACCTGGCATCTGTACTCTTTCTTGGCCTTTACCCACCCGTCGCGCAGAAGCTCAGGCATCCCGTGGCTCCCTCTTGGCCCTGTCCAGGGCAATCTCCCCGTAGAACCTGGCGACCTCTTCATGCTTGAAGGCGTTGTAGACCGTCTTCACGATCTTCCCGGACTCGTTGCGGATGATCGGCATGTATCGAAGCTCAGGGCTCGACACGGACCCTTTCGTCTGCGGCACCAGCTCAAGCCTCATTGTTCAACCTCTGCAGCAGCTCTGAAATCTCGGCCCTGGCGTTGACAAGCTCCTCCTCGGTTCCGCTCGCTGACGCAGTCAGTCGGTCGATGGTCTGCCTCAGCTCCACTGCCTGGTTGGCCTTGTCAATGAGGGCCTGCTTCTGCAGGTCGCGCTCCTTCGTCAGCTCCTCGACACGAAGCTCAAGCCCTTTGATCTTGTCCGTGGCCTCTTCCAGCTCGTCGGTGGCTCTGTCCCACTTCTCCTGCAGGTCTTCGTTTCGGTCGTCTGCGCAGGTGAGCTGATTCTCAAGGCTCTCAACCAGCTCCTCAAGGGCAGGAACCCTGTCGGTGGCCTCCTGAACCTTATCCTCGCCTTCCAGCAGTTCCCAGAGCTTCCGCTCCTTGGCACAGGAGATGCTGCAGACACGTGAGTCAGCAGGAGTGACGAAAGTGAACACTGCGTTGGCAATCTCAGGAATGGTGACCTCAGCCTTGATCCTTGCTCCGGTCGGCTTGTCCGTCCAATAAAGTGTCTTCATGGTTTGACTCTTGGCTTTCGCCTGACGAACATGATCCCTCATCCCAAGAAAGGTCCTGGGACCGTTGACATTGTCATCAGCAGAAAGGCGACAATGTCACTGTCATGAGTGACACCAACAACGAACCGATCAACGGCGTCAACGAAGAAGAGTACATCCCTACGGGTGACTCAAAGGCAGCGGGCTCTGGCCTCGGCAACTCCTGGCGGTGCGCCAAGGGGAACTGGGTCAAGGGCCGCGAGCTTGACGGCTCCTTCCAGATCAGGGGGCAGGGCGGCGCAGACCCCTACCCTGCAACCCAGGCCATCGGCATCCTCCTCGGGGCCACCAGCCTCGGGTACATGATCCACGACGACGACGGAGCCCTGGCCCTGTCAACGACCATCAGAGTGGCGATCAAGACCGCCTTCGGAGAGGAGACCTTCGTCTTCCCCACGAAGTCAGTCACCCCCGCCTCCATCGCAGTCCAGTCCCTCCTGAAGCTGAAGAAGGGCGACCGAATCGCCATCACCCTTAGGACCTCAATCAATCAGAGAGGCATCACGATCACCTACCCCGGCTTCAGCGTCTACCCCCAGGGGTTCGCCGGGCAGCCTGAGAGGATCGTCACCGAGAACAAGGGCAAGGGCACGACCCGCGAGGAGCAGGTCCTACAGCTCGTCGAGGATGTCAAGACCCTCAGAAAGAGCCAGGCATGGGTCGAGCCAGAGCTGTCAATCTCTGCCCTGTCCAAGCAGGCCGACCTCGTTGGATGGGCTGATCCGGCCCTGGCATGGGACCTCTACCTGCCCCACCTGACCTCAGGAGATGACCCAGTCATCCCGGCTGGGACAGAGCTGTCTGACGGAGTGGTCGCCTATAAGGTCGCCAGGTTCATCAGCAGGAACGCGCTGAAGCGTGGCTCAATCCCGCTCGTCCCAAGGTCGGCCTCTGCCGTCGCTGACGAGAACGATCCATTCGCTGACGAGTAGGTCAATGAAGATACCGAGACCGCCAAAGGGGCCCAGCAGACCGCGCGGGCCCCGGGTCCCGGCCCTCACTGAGGCCGGGCTCCAGCAGAGAATCAGGCAGTATTTCTCCCTCATGAAGGCGAAGACTGGGTGGGATGTCATGTCCACCTCAGCCTTCAAGGCGAAGGGGGCACTCGGGACAACCCCAGGAGTCCCCGACCTGCTTGCCTACAGCACCTCATACCCCGGCATCCTTGTCGGCCTTGAGGTGAAGAAGCCGGGGAAGATCGTCTTTTCGTCTCCCCAGCAGGAGACTTTCGCTATGAATGGGGTCTACTTCGTGGTCCAGAGCGAAGAGGACTGCTTCCGCGCCCTGGCAGAGATTCAGCGGCGTTACCCTAAGCCGACCGATCCAAGAGGCATCGGGAACCTCCCTCAAGATGACACCGCCACCCCAACTCTCTTTGACACTGAAAAGGAAAGCACTAAGCCTATCGAAGGCGGGGGTCCAGCCTCTTGAAATCAACATTGAAAAGAGGCGGACGACGCCGTGGTCTCACCTCCAGTCACGCTTCCGCCCTCCTGTCGAAGTTGAATCAGGATGGGACGCTAATGCCGTCGCCATTGCTGTCATCTGCGGCAGAGTATCGGGGAACCTCCTGTGCATTGACTTCGATGCAAAAGAAGCCTTCCCGCAGTGGCTTGAGGCCGTCGCCATCGCGGGACGGACAGGGGAGGTCGCTACTGCCTATCGTGAAGAGTCTCCTAACGGGGTTCATCTTCTCTTCCGATGCGAGCGAGTCGTTGAAGGAAATGAGAAGCTGGCCCTTGCTCGTCAATCTGACGGCACGGAAAAGACCCTTATCGAGACCAGGGGAGAGGGGGGCTATGTCCTCGTTGCTCCGTCTCCGGGCTATCAATCCCTCGGCGGCAGTCTGGAAGACCTCCCCGTATTCGGCCCGGGCGTGGTTGAGGACTTCCTCACTGCGGCCCGAGCCATTTCTGAAGGCATCCCTACTTCCGTGGCACCCCTTCCTTCAGGCCCAGTTGGACATGGGGCTGTTGAAGATTGGTCAAACAAGCACACTTGGCAGGACCTTCTTGTGCCGGACGGGTGGACAGAGTGTGGCTTCCGTGGCGGGATCACTTACTGGACTCGCCCGGGCAAACAGTCAGGGGTATCTGCTTCGACTGGGTTCAAGAACCAGGACAACCTCATCGTTTTCACCAGCAACGCCACGGGGCTTAGGCAGAACACAAACTACACTAAGTTCGGGTGGCTTGCGGCGACCCGTTTTGGTGGAGACTTCAAGGCAGCCACTCGTCATCTACGGGCAGAGGGGCACGGGTATGGTGGTTCACAGCCTCCCGCGCTCCCAGCCGGACATCAACAGCAGTCTGGGCTCGCCAGGCAGAATGGACAACCCGCTCAGCCTGCCCCTGTTGTCATCCCTGGTGAAACGGGGTTCGATGACGAGGAATTCCCAGCGGCGGACCTATCGTACAACTGGGAGCCCTACCTTCCAGAGGGAAAGGTTGTGATCCTCGACGCCGCTCCTGGGGCAGGCAAGACCTCCTTCATGCTCGCCATCGCGGCCTGCTTCAGCCGAGGGGTTGACCCTTGGCAGCACCCGATCACGTGTGGAGCAGGTCGGACCCGCTACTTCTATGCCGACTCAGACATGCAGTCGGAGATGGAAACGGTCTACCGCCGCTGCGGTGGGGTCAGGGGGATGATCCGCTACCACAAGGGGGCCTTTGAGCTGACGAAGGAGTCCGCCCTGGAAATGAGGAAGATGGCTGACCGCACGGGCGACCGGCTAGTGGTGGTTGACCCTGTGCTCTACTACATGGGAAAAGGAAAGCTGGACTCGAATGCCTTTGAGTCTGTCCAGCCGAAGATGACCTACATAACCGAGGCATTCGAGGGATCAAAGGCTTCGGTGGTGCTTGTCCGCCACACGAACAAGGGATCGTCTGGCAACGAGGAGTCATCGCCTTCGGCTGACGGCATTGGCTCTCAAGCCTTCCGGGCGGTTGCCCGTGGGCAGCTCGTTGCAAAGACTCACCCAGACATTCCCGGCCTCGTGGTCGTCAGGGACCTGAAGGGCTCTCTGCTCGCCAGGAAAGGGGAGCCGTTCGCCTTCAGGCGTGTCGGTGGCTCCATTGAGTGGGTGCCCGACTTCCCATGGCCTGAGAAGTGGAAGGACGGGGCACCAAGCCACACCTACACCACGAACGACGTGGGGAACATCCTGTCAGAGCTTCTTGCCAAGGGGCCGAGGACGAGGATGGTCATTCGGCATCACCTCGAAACGGAGGGGGTGCCTTTTGCCTCCCCCGTGGCTCAGACGGCCCTTCTGAGACACTGTGACCCCATCCCCCCGCAGTCGCTTGACGACGACTGGCAGTACCAGTTAAAGAGGCGTTATGGCATCTGACCCTAAGCTCATTCTCACGAACCCAACTCCAGAGGCCATTCAGGCCGCTGCATCCATCAACCGGCTCCTCGAAAGTGGGGAGCTTGTCAGACTCACTGACTACTGCAGGACCGCCAAGCGGTCGCGCCAGTATGTCCATCGACTCACCATCGCCGGTGCCCTGCCTTCGCTGAAGATCGGAACCGTCACCTACCTCGCAGTCAAGTAAATCCCATGAGAAAGTTCACTTACCCCGTCCTCGAAAGAGGACTCTCCGAATTCGCCAACCTTCCGCCCAGCACGATCAAGGTCGAACTGTGCCCGCCCAAAATCCAGTCCGCCACTGGCATGACCTATGCCGTTGATCGGCTGAGGACGTGCGGGCAGCGGACCTCGGTGCAGATTCTTTACACTGCCCACCAGCCACCCGACGAGTTTGATGCCAACGACGAATCAAAGGTCTTCTTTTGGTCGCCGCTGCTCCATGGCGGGCTGATTGACGAGTCCATCAACGAGATTCTTGATAACCATGTCATGAAGTACCCAGGGGACCAGCAGCTCATTGCCGGTGTCTGGCTGAACCTCTTCTGCCTCCTTGCCAAGGAGCGCGGCGGGTTCTATGTTCTTGGAACGCTTGACAAGGAGTCGCCGTATGGAATCATCGTTTCCTGTGAAGGCGACATGAACCGGGTGAGGGGAACGAAGGGGGACAAGATGCCGCTCTGGGTTCCCTATGAGAGGTCGATCATTCAGTTGGTCACGGCTCCAATCTCATACAGACGGTTCAGCATGAACGGTGAGGTGAGAATTCCTTCAGCCGTCATTGAGGCCTACATTCATGTTGAGGACCTGACTGGCAAGAACATGGACTTCAAGCCCAGCAGGGAGCTGCACACTCACCCGGTCCTTTCCCTTGTGCCAAGGGGCGCGAGCGGGCACAACCCTTACCGGACAGGGATGCGGGCCTGGGGAAAGGGGGACGGCTTGGCAGCGGTTGACAGGGATGTCAACCTGTCTGAGGTGATCCTTGGCCCAGGCAAGCCAAAGTCAGATCAGGAGGACGCCTCCCGGTATGCCAACTCAGCCCCTGACTTCCCAGGCTACGTCACAGGCCTTGACACGGGCCGCGACGAAGGGTCGTTCCTGACGCCCCTCCAGACAGAGGAGGCAGAAAAGGACTGGACCGCCTGGGAAGACAATGACCGCATCACTCTTGGGCCAAAAGTGGTCGAGGACGAGGGTCTGAATAGGGTCCTATTCTGGACCGCCGTGGTCCTCGCTGGCGTCTGTGTGGGGGCAGTGGCCCCATTCCTGGGGCGATACCTGGGGATATGGTAAAGTCTCTGTCAGCGAAGGCGGTTCGCTGACTCTTGGGCACCTAAAGACCCAGTCCTAGTGGCTGGGTCTCGGTGTTTGTGAGACAATGAATCGGGCGTTATCGCGCCGAGGATGGAGTCGGGAAGCCAAGGTTTCTTCCAGTGTTTACCTAGCAGACCGGCTTCATCAAAAGTGGAGCGTTGGCAGAGTGGTCGATTGCACGTGGCTGTAACCCATGATCCTAACGGACTCGGAGGTTCAAATCCTTCACGCTCCACCAAAATACAGAGGCGATGTCACAGAGAGGGAATTCTCCCTTGAGGTCTAGCCTCTGTATTTTATTGGTCCTGGGCCCTCTCCCAGCTCGCGGTAACCTCAAGACCTCATGAGCGATAGCCACGAGTCGAAACCGTCAACCTCCGTCTGCCGCTGCGACGAGCTTGTCGAAGCCTGCGCCAAGACCTGCCACGAAGCGAACCGAGCCTACTGCCTTGCTCTGGGCGACGACTCCCAGCCCGCCTGGGACGATGCCCCCGAGTGGCAGAAGGAGTCAGCCATCAAGGGCGTCTTGTTCCATATCGACAACCCCGATGCCAATGCCTCCGCCTCCCACGAATCGTGGCTGGCGAACAAGCGGGAGGATGGCTGGGTGTACGGCCCCGTCAAGGACCCCGAGGCCAAGACCCATCCCTGCATCGTTCCTTTCGAGGAGCTGCCGAAGGAGCAGCAGGCCAAAGACTTCATCTTCCGTGGCATTGTCCATGGATTCACCTTCGACTGCCCGTACCACTGGACCTCACAGAAGCAGGGGACTGAAGGGGCACTTCTTCTGCTGGCAGCAGCAAAGGAAGAGGCCCGCAGCCTTCTGTGCACTGGCGGCGTGGGAACGGTGGAAGGCAAGAACTGGGTCGCTGTCATTGCCCATGGGGGGAACGAGGCCTACGCCGTCAAGGAGCTTGCGAAAGTCGCCAAGGCGTCGTTCGCGGAAGGGGGAGATGAAGCCAAGTTCATCGCGGCCCTCACTGCCTCCAACGTCCATGGGATCAGGTGCGGTGTCTCGCTTGACAGGAACGGGTGGGACTTTGAAGACAGGCTTACGGGAGTGGCTGCCCAAGGGGTGTCAGGCGAGCACTTCGTCCAGCTCTCAACCGAAGCCCTTGCAGTCAGGAACGCCCAGCGGGCCGCCACTGAAGCTGCTGAAGCCAACTAGGGCGATCTGACACAGAAAGGCCCCCAGAAGACGATTCTGGGGGCCTTTTTCATGCCACGAGGTCTTTGATCGGATCGCCCTTCAACCTCTTCCAGGCGTGGCCTGAGCCGCCAGGAATGAGGAATTCCAGCTCCAGGTCCCCGCCCTCCCTGACCAGGGCCACCTTCGACTCGTCGTTGGAAAGGTCGATCATCTTCTTGATTCGCAGGAGCCGGTCCCACAGGCGGTCCACCCAGGGGCCAGAGGCGTATCTGACTGCCCACCTTTGGCGGTCCACGTCCCAGAAGACCTTGGCGCAGCGGATGGACTGAGTCCAGGCCGAGATTCGGTCGGTCGGAATGTCTCCCCCGAACCAGCGGGCCGACTCGTCATCAGACCACTTCGGAACCCAGAAGTCGATCAGGTGCATGACGACCCCCACCGGCAGGTAGATGCGGTCGCCATCGGCGGCCTGGTAGTGGGTTCCGCCACGGGCCTCAAGGTAGGACTCAATAGTCATTCGACTCGTCTCCCAGGAGGATCAGGATGACCTCAAACACCGCGTAGAACGGGTGCATACAGTGGGGGAAGGAGATGACCCAGAGGATCAGGCCAAGGAGGGCGAAGCTGGGGTGGTTCTCACCACGGTTGATGACCAGGCCGAAGAGGGCCCAGGAGGCCAGCATGAAGCAGGCGATGGATACGAGGGCCGTGAGGATAAAGGCGAAGGCTGCCTCAGGCCGGGGTGTTCGAGTGTCTTTCATTGCGGTTCGCCCCTCGGGAGGGCTTGAGGGGAATCTACCCGCAGTTGGTTGACAATGTCAAGTGTCCGAGAATCATGGTCTATAAATAGGACAAAAGCCCCACCGACGGGCAGGTCGGCAGGGCTCAGTCGCATGGCAGCAGTGAGGTCAGCCTTCTGGATCGTTCAACGCCTCCTGCAGGGCCTCCTGCAGCCTCTGGAGTGCCGGGCCTTCGTCATTGGAGGAGTTGGCTGAGATGACCGTGACGTTCACCGTGGGTACTTCGTTGCGGGCGATGGCAGCGTTCGCGTTGAACATGGCCTGTTCCAGGGCAGTGAGAGCCAGAGACTGCTCACGGCTGACGGGGGTAGCGTCGATGATGAAGAGGGCCAGCTCGCGGATTCTGTCCCTGATCTGGGCGTACCTCGCCACCTGATCGCCAAAGGGCGCATGGTAGGTGAAGTCATTGGCTGCCCTTGCCTTCAGGACCTGCTTCTGGTGCTGCTGGTGGTCCATCAGGCCTCCTCCTCCGACCGCAGTGCCTCGATGGCAAACTCAAGATTGGTGATCGCTGCCTCAAAGACCTGGATTTTGGTCTCCTTGCTCAGCCCATCACACTTCTCGTGCAGCTCGTCAACGCACTCCCTGGGGTAGTCGTCAATAGGGTTGCCCATCAGGCTTCGGCCCCCTTGTCGTCGGCTGCCGGGTCGTTTCCCTTCACCGGGACCTCGTTGAACACAGCCGTCCGAACCGTGGGCTTAGATGACACAAGCTCCAGCAGCTCCCAGCTTGGCCTTCTCGCGGCTCCAGCCTTCAGGAGCTGCTCAGCCTGCTCAAAGGAGAACTGGGTCGCCCGGCCCTGCTCAGGCTTCAGGTCGATGATGCCGGTCTCTTCTACGACGCGGGTGACAGTGTGCCACTGTCCGAACTTGAGCTGATCGCCGGGCTGAAGCTGGGCGACAGACGTGATCTGTTCTTTGGGTGATTGGTTTTCGCTCATGGCGTTCACTTGATTCTTTGAACCGTGGCCCCTCGCAGGACCCCGGGGTCGGCTCCTTTTGAGAGCCTTGTCCATGCCGCTCCAGAGAGGTCGATTCTTCGGCCTTTGTAGCGGGGGTTGATCTTGTCATTGACCCGAAGGTCGAGGGTTCTGCCCTTGAAGGTGATCCTCAGGACAGAACCCATGGGGTGGTCGCGTGAAGCTGCTGAGAGCTTCGCATGGTCGTACCGTTCACCCGTGAAGGTCGGCCTTCCTTGGAACAGTCGTTTCGAGTAGACGGTGAGGTCGAACTTCCTGGCGGGCCACTCTGGGGCAGTGATCGCCAGGAAGATAAGGGGAGAAAGCGTCATGGGTTCGATTGGTCCACTTTGGTAAACGGGTTCGGGTTGCGGTCAAGGCATTCGAGCATAGAGAATGCCACGGCGGCGGTGTGAATAAGCTCCTTTCGATAGCTCTCCAGATCGCGCTCAATGACGGCCTTGCACACCTCCCCAAACTCTTCTCCAAGGATGCCCTGCCAGTAGTCTGGGTGGTGGTTCTGCTGGCCCCACTTCTTCTCCTGCCTTGCCCGCTCGTCAAGGATGTCCGCAAAGATGTTTGCCTGACACACAGGGTTCATGGAGCACGGTTCAGGGTATGACCTAGCGGAATTCTTTGGCGGGAAAGGGGATCGCACGTTAACAGCTCCGTCGTCGTCAATAGCCATTATTGGCCTCCCTCGTTCTCAATCAGTACCTCGCGCCGGATCAGCTTGACGGGCCCCTGCATCCCCTTCCCATAGAAGCAGTCGTGGTGAGCAACCCAGAGTCCTCCCTGGGTGTCAACGACGTGAATCGTGTCCTCAATCTCGATGATCTGGGCAATGGCGACAGAACCGTTGGACACGGTGCAGGGTGCAGGGGCGTAGTCGGGCAGCATGGCTGGGAACTTCACGGCGTCAGGCGGTGGGGGAGCCTGTGTGGGTGGTGGCTTGGGTGAAGGGAAGGTGTCGCCAGGCTTGGGAAGCCTGAACCTGTGGAGCAGGGCCCCCTGGTTCCCTCGCCACTCCGATCCTTCAATGGTCACCCCCTTGAGGACGTAATAATAGGCTCCCGGGGTCCGCTCCTCAATCTCTGCCACCTTGAACCTGCGCTGAGACGATACTTCGATCAGCTCGTCCTCCAGCTTGAAGGCTGGAGTATTAGCGGGCAGCTCCTCGCTTGGCGGGTTCACGCTGAATTCATTCATCAGTTCAGCCTGTGATCCTGACCACGCCTCTTTCCTTGCGCTCCTCAGCTCATAGTTGACCCCGGCTTCGGGGTCCATGGGGAGCAGGTAGAAGTTGATGACGGTGTACTTGCCGCCGTTCGACTTCCGGTAGAGCGTGTCACCGCACCTGAACAGCCTGGGGGCAGGCATTAGGAGGGAATCTCCTCCTCGTTGGCCTGCTGAATCTCGGCAGTCGTGCCATCGAAGTCGTTAAGCAGGTTCGTGAGGGCGACCCAGTCTGTATGCTTGCTAAGGGTGGCGTTGGCATGAGCAGACAGTTCAGACGTGAATTCCTTGACAGTCTTCCTGTCCTCCAGCTTCCTGAGCAGGTCGGCGTTCGCGGCCTGAAGGCCAGCCACTTCCTCGGTGATCGCCTGTAGGTTCTGACTCAGGTCCCCGATCTGCTGAAGAAGCTCCAACTTCGCGTTGGCAGCCTCGTGAATCTCGGCCTCATGCCTCGACCTGTCTGCCCCCCATTCGTCCCTGGTGCGCTCCTTCTCGTTGCGCTGCCTCTCGGCGTACTGCTGGGCGTGGTCCCGTTCCTGCTCCACGGCCTCGACCTTCTCAAGCGTCAAGTTGAGCGCATAGTCGCAGTCCTCATGCTGCCGGGCCCGCTGGGCGTAAGCCTCAGCCAGCACGTAAGTCCCATCAATGGGAGTTGGCACGGCGGGGGCTCCGTAATACTTCGCCAGCTTGCCTTCGTTGAATGACAGTCGGACGACCAGTGGCAAGTCGTCGGGGCGTGGGGAATACCCGTCCCATGGGTGCCCACAGGGCAAGGCCTCGGCCCTGTGGCCTGACCTGACAATGACGGGTGACGGCATAGCCGGATATGTAGTGGCGGTTTCCTGTTCGTTCATGACTGACTCTCGATGGTCTTCTTGTATCGGTTGTAGGCGTTGGTCCTGACCTGCTCGAACTTCTCAAGCGTCAGGCCCTTGGCGTGAATGAAGTGGAGCACCCCAACAAGGAGCGCGTTGACTGGGTTGCCCTTCTCTGAAGCGCAGAGGGTCGGCATAGCCATCCCTGTCACGTTGTCAGAGGTGGAGAGGCGAAGCTCCCCCTTGTACTTGTGGACGATGATGGAGAACTTGATCCCCTCAACGTCAACGTCAAGAAGCCGAGTGGCTGGGTGCTTGACTGTTTTGACCTCCCCGTACCGTTCTGTTTTCTCACCAGGGGCGAGCACGAAGCTGTCGCTCTGGCCCAGCGCGGGTGCGGTGATTGTGAACTTGGGCGGGAGCCTCAAGGTGAAGCCAGTGGACGGATCAACCGGGCTCAAACCCTCGACCCTCACCTTCCTGGCGTACTTCTGAAAAGTCTTCAACTGCATGGCGGTTCCTCGGGCTTGGGGCCCGACTCAATCTTGGCATCATCCTCGTTGACAATGTCAAGCACTCGTGAAAGGCCACCGATAAATGGGTCCTTATACCCAGAGATTGTGGCAACCGCCAGGAAGTCAGAGCCAAAGACGGGGACGCCATTCGTCCATCTGGCGGTCTGCATGAGGCAGCCATTGACCCCCATGCCCTGGGCAGCCGTCATGTCCTCCATCAGGGGGCGAGCGTCCCCATAGAGCTGAGCCATGCACAGGAGCACGGCCTGATCGTGCCCGATGAAGCGGGCGATCACCCCGTACCCCCGACGCTGGGCCAGGGCGATGTAGCGGGAGGCCAGGATCATGTCCATGGCATCCAGGGGCCGAGCCAGGACCGGGGCCGTGTTCAGGGTCCATCCTGTCCAGTGTTCAAGGTGGTCGCCCTCCACGGGCCAGCAGAGGGCCAGCCAGGGGCTGCTGCTGCTCAGGGCGCAGAGCTTGACGCCGATGCCTGCAATGTCAGAGGAGGAGGTCACAGTACAGGCGTCCCCCTGAGCTTCCTGGTGGGGTGCTGGACGTACCAGTTCCCCAGGCGCGAGCGATTGTCAACCGCCCGGGTCTTCCAGTATTGAAGTGTCCCGTCCCTGCAGACAACGAGCAGGATCGACCACTCCCACGGGTTTGAGTGGGTGGTCACGATGGAGGCGCGGATAATCTCCTGCCCCACCTTTTTGACCATCTTTGCCACCCACCGCCCATGGTTCTTTTCGATCTGGGCCATGAGCTGAAGATGGCGGCGTTCGAGGAATCTCCCCGGAAGGACAAGCCCCTCCAGCTTTCTGGCTGAAGGGAGCAGCTCCCTGTCAATCCTTGCCTTCAGCAGGTGCAGGGTCGCGTCATAGATGATTGAATCAGCAGTCATTGGGTCTCCCTCTTGTGGCCTCAACGGCATCCCGAAGAAGCGTGTCATAGGATTGGGCATGACGGCCCGAAGGGTGTTTAAGGGCATAGTATCTGGCGTCCTGGTGAGGGACGATGATGGAGTCAAAGACAGGGGTCTGCCTCCACTTAAAGGGCAGCCCCCTTTCAACGAAGCGGGCCGTCACTTTGCAGCCGGTGAACTTAGTGGTGGCGTTCCCAGTGCTCTGGACTATCGCCACGTCAAAGAGGACAGGCATCCAATAGGCAGTCTCGCGCCCCAACCCGTCAGGCTCGACCCCTGTGCACTCCCAGACCCAGCCGGGACGAAGGCAGTCAGGGAACAGCCTCCTGAATTCAGGCATGGACTCCACCGGGACCAGGGCTCCTTCAGTGTCACCCATGGATCGGCGGACGATGAAGTCCCCCTTTCTGGGGGTGAACGTGTCGATGTTGACCAGCTCCCCGGACTGCCTCCTCCTGATATAGAGGCTGGAGCACTCGGGCAGGTCCAGGCAGTCCCTGGGGTCGATGGGCAGGCCAGGCAGGAGGATCACTTTTTCTCCCCCCTTGGCCTTTTCGGGGCATGACTGACGTAGCTTGCCCCGCCCATAAGGACTCTCGTTTCCATCGCTTCGATGCGATGACGGTTGAGGGAAAGCCACCTTTCAGCGGCGTTCTTGGCGTTGTTCAGGGTGTAGTTCTTGGCCCTGCCTTCATGGATCAGGTGGAGGTCATCGCCCATGAACACAGCGAAGAACCCGTCACAGTGAGCGGTCACGGTTGCTTCAGTTCCTGACACAGAGGCGGCGTGAACCATGTCCCCGCCACTCTTCACCCAGTCAAGAACCCACCGGCCCTTCGCCTTCCTGGGCTGAGCTTCTGAAAATGCCCGGGCGGTCAGCTCTGGGCCCATCCCCGCCATCCCAACGGCGGCAAGGGTGAGAAAGGCTGCGTTGAGCATTCCCTTTCGGTCGTTCACAGCTCGACCTCGGTCCAGGTCTCTGAGTCGATGACCTGCCAGTTGTCCTTGCCTTTGTAATTCTTGGGAGCCTTGATGCAGTAGCTCAATGCAGCCATGACCGAATCGAACGAGTCGATGAAGTCGTTCCAGCCCCCTTCTGGCTGGTGAGTGTCGAATCCGAAAAGCAGAAAGCGTTTCATTCTTAGGTTCCTTTGGGGGCCTTCCCCCTGCCCCTTGCGGGGCCGCACGAATTGAACGCCTCAGGAATGTTTCACGTGAAACATCAGCAGCCAAGAACCCGGATCACCCTATAGCCAAGCTGCTCCAGCCGAGCCAGTCCACTGGTGTAGAAGACCGAAGTCCATCCACCCTCAGCCGTCCGCCAGTTCCAGACATCCATCCCCCTCTTGTCAAGGTATGACCGGATTGCCTTCTGAGTGACAGGGTCCAGCCCCTGTCCCCCTAACCTGGCCTTCAGCTCCAGTTTGTTGACATGGGTCAGAATCTTGGCTGCGTCGTCCGGGCTGACACACTGCCGGTAGAGGGTCACGCCGTCAATCACCAGGCCGTGCAGGGCCGAGTCAAGATCATGGGCACGGCGGCGAGGCTGAGAGGTGCCACAGACCTGGACCCAGGTGTTTCCATAGGATGCCCGGTATCCGAGAATCTTGGCGACCAGCTCGCCCTTCCTGTTCAGGACGATGGCAGAAATGAGCTTCTTGGCGGCTTCGGTGTCGTAGATGTTCTTCATGGTCTTCTCTCTTGTCTGGCGGGGTTTCGGCCTCTTGGTTGGCCTTCGTCAGCGAGGGGCACTACCCTCGGACCCCGGTGGGGGTCAGGCCATGATGTCCCCGGCGTAGGCTCCGTTCTGCCAGTGTCCGATGGCCTTCTCTCCAATCTCTCTGGCGCAGAGCAGGGCATTCTCTCTGTCGTCATCTGAGTCGGTGAGGGTTGTGCCCACTGCGTCAAGGTAGAGAACGCCATCGCTCAGCCACCAGCCGATCCCCTGGGCCTCTACGTCGCTCAGCTCATGAAGCAGGGACATGATGCCCGAGTAGATTGCTGGGACGCCTGCACTGGCTCCCTGGGCGAGCTTGACCGATGGAACGACCCCGCCGACGATGAAGCAGTTCTGGGCAGGGGTGTCGAACCAATGGGTTCCACCGACTGGGCTGGCGGCGATCTTGCCTGCGATCTGAGTGGCGAAGTTCTGGGCGGTGGCGGTGTTCATCTTATGCCTCTTGGCTTGATTGGATACTACTTTGGTTTTCGGTGACAATGTCAAGTGTCCGTAAAGAATGGGTCTAAAGGCCCAGTGGTGTGCTGGGCCAGTTCGATGGGCTAGAGCATCCCGTGAGCAGTGGGGACCGCAAGGGGCGCAGGGGCCTGCCCTGTGATACTGCCCCAGGTGACAGATGGGTCGAGCTGGGAAATGCAGACCGACTTCTCCCAGGCGGTTCCCTGGGCGGCGCGGCGGATTCTGAAGGCCAGGCCGAAGGGGACGAGCCACTGGGCCCAGGTGTCACGGCAGCCCTCACTTCCTGGCACCAGGACCCTGCAGCGGGGTTCGATGGCGTTCTTGACCTGCTGGCCCAAGTGATAGACGGCGGACAGGCCCGCCACGGCGTTGCCCAGCTCCTCTGGCAGGGGTGCGCCGAGGGGGTAGAGGTCGGACATGGTCAGATCGTAGACGAGGGCGGCGATGTTGCAGCGCTCGTCCAGAGTGGCGTATCCCACCTGATTCAGGGTCAGGTCAATGGCTGCAGCCCGGGTGACCTGGACCAGGCAGACGCCATAGGCGGGATCGCATTCCTGGCCCTGGGTGTTCAAGGGGCGGATGTTCAGGGTTCTGGAAGTCTGATCGGCGGTGAGAAATTTCATGGTGGTCTCGGCTCTTGGGGAGCTGATTGGACTGTACCACGGTCAGGAGACATTGTCAACAGGTCCCAGCGCATAAGATGAAACAATGAGGCTTTAGACCTATTCACGCCTTCTTCAGGCTTTCTTCAGTAGGACCACGGGCTGGAGGATTCCCCACGGGCAGGCTCAACGGGCCTCTGCGTTGTAGGTGCAGCCAGACAGGACTTGAGTGACTGTGGACTCAACGTTCCGTAAAACGAACACGAAATTATCAGAAAAGTCCCGGTGAGGGCCGGTCGTGATTTTGAAGCAATTCTCCGTTTCGTCGGTACATACGTTTCAGAAAAGTTGCATGTGCAACTATCGGGTTTGAAGCAACCCTCTCAAAATGAGACACAGACGTTTCAGAAAAGTTGCATCTGCAACTATCGGGTTCTGTATAGGTTTGAGCACTCGATCTGCAATCAACCCTTCACTTTCTGATAATAAAAGTTTAACCCCCTAGCTCTCCCTGGAAAACGGGCTTTTTCTGGGTCCTTGAAAACTTTTGCAGTATCCGGTAGGATACGGGTGGGGGGGTATTTATGAGGAGTCATAAAGACTCTTTTTCTTTTTCGGACCAGCCCCTGTTGCCCCCAGACTGCGATGGTTGAAGCTAACCAGTTGCAGTTGCAACCATCCAGTTTAAGGGAAGTAAAGGTTTTCTTACGCTCATGAGCCTGGAAGGGCGGTAATCGGATGGCGTAAAATCGAAGTTGTGCATAGAGAAGCAAGCGATAACTTTCCGCTCTGGAGTTTCGTGGCCCAGCCGATCTTGGGCGCGATGATGGGGCCGCTAGGGGCCGGGCCGCTCGTGCTCGCCTCGGCCCTCAGTGGCGGAACCATTCTCAGCTTCGTCCCGTCCCCCCTTGCAGCCCAAGCCTTCCTGGCGTTGGGTGGGCTGATCGCTTTTGACATGCTGCTGGGGACCGCCAAGGGGCTCTGGTTCGACCGGGAGGGGTTCAGCAGCACGAAGTTCGGGAAGGGGGCCGTAAAGTCGGCCTTCGTCATGTTCGTGCCCCTGGCCTTCTGGGTCCTGGCCCGTGTGGACCCGATCCTTACGACCCCCCTTCACTGGCTCAGCTCGTTTTCTCTTGTCTATTTCTCCTGCTGGGAGGTGGCTTCGATCCTCAAGAACGCGGGCCAGTGCGGGCTCCCCGTGCCTCAGTCATGGGTTGACACTCTGACCGGTACAATGAAGCAGGCGGGCAAAGCCCCGCGAAAAGTGAACTATGCACCTCAAGATTCAATTCGACGGTCAAGCGGCAGGCTTGAAAGTGAAGCCTTCGGTGAAGCTGAAGCTCAAGCAGGGGACAGTGAAGGTCCCGGTCCCCGGACTTCCTGAGGGAGTGGAGATTGATTCGGACGAGCTTGTCAGGCTTGCCATTCAGCAGATTGACAATGTTGACATTCAACCAGGGGACGGGGAGGCTGACTTCGCCGTTGCTGCTTCAGTCGGCTGGGCCAAGCTCAAGGTCTCAGGCGTTCTGTCCCTCTCCTGTGTAGAGTAAGCCATGGCACGGGACCCGGTTATCAGGGGCCCCCTCATTCCTTCAACTGGCATCCCAGAGGCGTCCTTCGATGACTTTTGGGATGTCCCCGAGTCCATCCCAGGTTTCAGCCGCTACAATCCTCGCATCTTGATCGAATTCCTAGAGTTCGTGTCGGGGGGTGGCCTGCATTCTGAATGGGACGAGGGCCGCAAGGACAACCCAGGGCGGGTCCAGTACAAGACGATCCTCTACCAGTGGGGCAGGCACCAGTCTGTCGCCACTTCGCTTGAAATGGCCTACTCTATGAGGGTCACAGCCCTTGAGGACGAGGCTATCAGCGTCGCCAGGCGCAGAGAGAGAGGCGAGCAGACCCACGAGCAGATGGACGCCATGTCCACGGTCGGTGGCAAAATCGACCTTGACACTGCCGCAGCGATCAAGAAGGTCAAGAAAAGCCAGGACGACTCCCCCAACTCGCGCCGTGTCCATCTCACAGGGATCATGTCAGCCATGAGTGGGGCCAAGACTGCCGTTGCCCTGCTGCCCCTTCGGCGCATGGGCGCAGCCCTTCTTGCTGGAGGCCAGGCCATAGACGACGAATTCAAGGGCGCAACCCGTCGCCGGGTGGCTCAGATGGCCCTGGAGATGGCGAACGGCACACTAGACGAGGCCTTCAGGATCAAGGCCTGCCAGCTCGCCCTTGTGGCGGTCGGTGAGCCGCTTGGAGAGGAGCCCATCGACCCGATGCCGTACACTTTCGACGTGTCCGGCGACAATCCGGCAGAAAGCGACGATCAGGAGGACCTAGACGATGCCAGCAATGGGGACTGAAACAAGCACCGCCTCACCAGTGGGTGAGCTGCCAGCGGCGGGGGCCACCCCTTCGGTGAGCAGCCAGTCGGGCTACTTCTTTGAAGTGGTAGACGTTGACTCTGCAGGGGCCTGGACCCTGACCAACTCTGGGGCAGCCCCAACGGCTGCCTTCAATGACGGCATTGGCACGATCAGCTACCCCCTGGGAGCAGCCCAGACGGCTGAAATCAAGCTGAACCTGCCAGCTCCCCCGGTCATTTCCATAGGCAGGCGGGCCATCATCAGGGGCAAGGTTTGGTCTTCTGCAGGTCTTTCCTTTGGCTTCGGCGTCATGTCAGGCACCCCGACCACGACCCTCGTCGTGAACGGCCTTTTCGCCTGGTTCGACGGGTCGGTCATCTGCCTGGCCTCAGCAGTCAGCGAGGCTTCGACTGCAGGCTACACGAAGTCAGGGACGGCGGCGATCCCGCCTGGCCTGCTCGACATTGTCATTGATGTCCACGGCGGGGAGGCCGACTGCAACGCCTCGCTCTACGTCAATGGGGCCTTCATTGGCTCCCTCTTCGGCGTGACCTGGCCCACTGGTGGGTCGGTCTACTTCATCGCCGTTGGATCAACGAACATGCACCTACAGTCTGCCCTTGTGCAGGCAGGAAGCTAACCATGGCAGAACTAAGACAGAACCCAAGGGTCACCGAGTCACTGCCCCCTGCTCAAGGGGAAACACCTTCACTGTGCCGCTTCTACACCTGGGAGGATACGGCGGGCTGGGACAAGCCTGGCGCGTTCAACCGGCTGCTTGAATTCGCCCGCAAGGCCATCGCTGACATTATCACGGCCTACGCTGGGAAGGAGCCGCCCAACATCTGCCTTACTCTGAAGGTCATGCCAAGGCCCAAGAAGGAGTAGCGTTTGGTCAGAGAGTTTGCAGACATAGCTGGGTTCTCCCCGAAGCAGCGGGAGGCCTGGCTCGCCCTCTGGACCAGGCGGACGGCCCGAGTCCTCTATGGCGGCGCAGGGTTCGGGGGCAAGTCCTACTTCGACCGGTGTGCCGGTGTCGGCATGTGCCTCAAGCTCGCGGACCACTATGGGGTGAACAGGCCCCGCGTCGTTCTTGCCAGGCAGACCTACGACGACCTCAGGGACAATCACCAGGCCCAGCTAGAGGAGCAGTGGGGCCACCTAGGCAGGGTCTACCGGCAGCACAAGGACTACGGCTATGCCTTCGTCTTCCATGCCAAGCACCGGGGCGCGATCCTCCTCCGCAACGCCCAGGAGAAAGGCCTGGCCCGAGGCCGAGGAAAGGAGATTCATGGGGGCATCTTTGACGAGTCCACCCAGTTCACAGAGGAAGACTTCGGCAACCTGCTCTACAACTGCAGGGCAGACTCCCCCTTCAACCCGGTGCTTGTCAGCTCAAACCCTGACGGCATCGGGTTCGCCTATCACCGTGCAAGGTGGAGGCCGCACCTCCCGGCCTCGGCACGGCTGCTGCCCTACCCAAGGGGTGGTTCAATCGAGAACGGCGACCCCCTCGACTACATCTTCGTGCAGGCCCTGCCCCACGACAACCCCCAGTGGGCGAAGAAGCGCAAGGTCTTTCTGGCCTCCATCGCTGGCCTGCCTGCCCATATCAGGAACGCCAGGCTGTTCGGCAAGTGGGATGCCCCAGAGGGGGCACGGTGGCCCCTGGCGACCGAAGAGAGAATGGCCTGGAGTGGCCCCATCAGCCCTTCCTGGCGCAAGGTCATCGGAGTGGACTACGGCATCGCTGTCCCATTCTCGGCCCATTGGCTGGCCCTCCACCCAGACGGGTTCTGGATCGCCTATAGGGAGCTTTATTCCAAGGGGTGGACCGCCAGGGCCCAGGCTCGGCGGATCATGCAGGCCTCCCCCTCCAACGAGACCTATGCCTGGATCAAGGGCGATCCTGCAATGTGGCAGGCACAGCAGCGGCACGAAGATGACGACCGCAGGCCGGTTGCCCAGATTTACAGCGAAGAGTTTGCCCGTGAGACCGGCTTCAAAGGGAAGTTCATGGCAGGCATTGGCGGCAACAGGTCCGAACGGTTCGCGACCATGGACGACCTAGTCGGCGGCTTCGACCTTGACGAGGCTCTGCTTCGGGTCGATGTCAACGCCTGCCCGAACCTATGGACAGAGCTGTCCAGCGCGGTCCACCCCAAGAAGGTCCACGGGCTCGACGGCGACATAGACTCGGACTGCGCCGATCACGCCATCACAGGGGTCCTCTATGCCCTGCATGGGTCGATCAAGAGGAAGCGAAAGCTGGACGACATCACTGCCGCGCAGTGGGACCCGTCAAGGGAGAACAAGGCAGAGTTCTACCATAGAACAGGAATCTGGCCCGTCTAGTGTCTGCCTGTCTGTCTGGTAACATCGTGACAATGTACCGAGTCGCCCTGCTCATTCTCGCGGCTATCGCTCAGTCCCAGAGGGACCGCCCCCGCTTTCTTCAGGCAACAGGCAAGCCCTCCTGCAGGGCGTGTGGGAAATTTTGGCTGGCGACCTGCAGGTACGGGGTCGTCAACCTCTACCAGGGCGATCAGCCCGCTACCGATGTACTGGTGTTTACTGGTTCTGTCGAGGAGGCTATTGCCTACAGCTCCGGCATTCTGGCTGGAGATGTCGAGCCTGAGCCCGCACCGGTTGACCCCACGATCACAGAGGAGGCCTTCATCCTTCCTCCCGCGACCTTCGACCCCAGCGAGGACCAGGGGCTGCCAGCAGACGGTCAGGAAGACCCAGGGCAGGCCGAGGGAGACGAGGACGCACAGTGGGAAGCCGACGTTCTCCCGCAGGGTGAGATTCAGCCTTCAAAGCTGAAGGAGCTGCCCGCTGACGAGCCCAAGCCATGATCTACACCTACCAATGCGTGAACTGTGAAAGAGTCAGTGACCGCGATGCCACGGTTGAGACCAGGGACAACGTTCAGTCCTGTCACTTTTGCCGCTGCACCATGCGCCGAGTCATGTCACGCCCCCATTTCACCATGGGGGCCTCGGCCTCGAAGTTTGATGATGTCAACGCCCGCCAGAAGGCTTGGATGGACACGCCTGAAGTCCAGGCCAAGCTCAAGACCGGCGAGTATTCGGTAGGTTAAAGATGATCCCGCCTCTTGCAATGCTCGCTGTCAAGCGGGTGAATGACTCCATCGAACGGCTCAGGGAGTGGAAGTGGAACGCCGAGAAGGTTGCCTCTGCCCTGTCAGGGGCCGTCAACATCATCGACCCTGACTCCCAGATGGCCCTGCCTGTCGATCAGTGCAAGCGGACCACGATCATCTACGACGCCCAGACAGACGCCGGGTTCGTGTCGGACCCTGTCGCCTCCAAAGGTGTCATCAACAGGCTTGAGCAGTCCCTTGGGATTGTCCTGCAGCAGATCGCCTTCAAGGCCCCTGACCCCCAGGTGACTGGCGGGGACGGGCCCATGGTCGTCGCTGCGATAGAGGAGTATCTGAAGGACTGTATTGGAGATCAGGTCAACAACTCGGACGCCATCGCTGAGACCAACGCCTCCTGCCGGGACTTCCTTGTCTATGGCGTGTGCGGCACCCTGGTAGCCATCGTTAACGGCAAGCCTGGCCTCAGGTCAGTGGACCCCGTTCGTGAGATGCTATGGGACCCTGACGCCAAGGAGCCAAGGTTCTCAGAGTGGATCGCCCATGTCGAGAATTCAACCTGGCCTGAGCTGAAGAAGAACTACGCCGAGGACGGCGGTGGGCTTATTGAAGGCACCATCACCGAGACCTACGACGCCCTTCGTGTCTCCATTGAAGGTTCAGGCGTTGCTGGCACCCATGCCGACACCGACTACCACGGGGCCAAGGTCATCACTCTCAACGTTTACGACGAGCTGGGGAACCTCACGGTCCTTATCAAGAACCTTGCCACGACTGGCGGGTCAGCAGAGGGCTGGGGCGTCCTGTTCCACGGCCCCAGCGACTTCGTCCACACGGACAAGCACGGATTCGTCCGCAAGTTCCTGCCGGTCAGGGTCACGAACGACGAAAAGTGGCAGTGGGCCAGCGGCCCGACCTCCCCGGCCCTTCGTGTCTCTCCGTTCCAGTCTGCTCTCTCCAGGGTTGACCGGGCATGGGAAGAAATCTCAGCCAACAATAGAGGCGGATGGTTCGTTAGGCCTGAAGGGTATGCCCCTGGTGCTGTCGATGACTTCATGAAGGGGCGTCGCGGGCACCTCATTGCCGAAAGCGACGAGGCCCAGCCGCCCGTCTGGCTTCAGGGAGCAGTCCCCGAGGAGGCAGACATCATGCTCAAGGACCACCTTGAGATGGCTATGGCGAAGGCCTCAGGCGCAGACCCCTACGCCTCAGGAGGAAAGGTCGAAGGCATCAAGTATGCCGCCGAGGTCAACCAGATCAGCCGTTCCTCAGGCATCGCCACTTCTGGCATAAGCTCACGTTGGGCTGAACACTGGCGCAAGCTCTTTTGGACGATCATCGCGGTCGGCAGGCAGTTCGACAAGCGTGAGCTGACCATAGCCATCGGCGGATCGGCAAGAATGCGGATCGCCCCGGGCATGATCGAGAACGGCACGGGCACCGTCTCTGACATCCTCGACCCGACAGTGGATATCACGGTCGCTGAGGAGTCGATGCGGTTCAGAAGCAAGGACGAGCAGCTTCAATTCGCTGGCGTTATGCTTGACAAGGCCCTGCAGCTCGCGGCCTACTTCCCCAACTCCCTCAAGCTCTGTTATGAGAACTGGCTTTCAGTCGCCGGGATGAAAGACATCACGGCCCACCTCGCACCGCCCGCCCCAGTAATGGCCCCAGTTGGGCCAGATGGAGGCGTTGACCCATCAGCACAGGGGGCAGACCCCTCTCAGGCAATTCAATGAACCCCGCCACCACAAGCACTGAAATCCCAGGGCCGACCTACGTCATCGACCAGGCCACCCCTCTTGACCCCGTAGACGCCCCCGACCTTCCTGGCGACGACGCGCCCGCAGGCGACACTCCTGCTGATCCGCCCCAGGACGGCGAAGCCCCCGTCATTCCTGCCGAAGGCGACGCCCCACTTGAGGACGCCCCAGCGGGTGACACAGACGAAACAGTGGAGCTGCCCGACTCGTCTGGCGTTGATTGGATTGAGGCCTACAATGACCGAATCCTGTCAGGCTGGATGGACGAGGTCAACATCGACCCGGCTCTCAGAGAGGAGCTGCAGCCACGGGCAGTCTATGAGCAAGGGCTCAACTTTATTGAGTTCATGTCCCACCTCAGCACGAACGACCCGACGAAGAACAAGGCAGCCCTGCTGTTCCTTGGCCTCTCAATCGGAGCTGTCAAGGCAGTGGAGGAGGTCGATTCATCGACTCTGCCAAGCGCAGACGACCTGCTCAAGATTGCCGAGAATCCCAGCGATCTGACCCCGCTGGAGTCTCAGCTCGTCGCTGTCATTCAGGTCCTCAGGGATCAGAACGACACCATCGTCAAGGAGGCAAGCAAGGCCTCTGCAGCCTTTGAGGAGACCGCGACGAGGTCGATCAAGAACCAGACAGATGCCACGATCCTCGGGCAGCTTTCCAAGGTCTACCCCGGCGAAACCTTCGACGCAAAGGCCGTCCGTGAGAGCATGGTAGAATTCGGGGTGACGAACCCCGCCCATGCCGTGATCCTTTCCCGCAACAAGGGAGCAGGAGCACCTAAGCCGGATGGCGCAGGCACAGGGAAGGGAAGCCGGATGGCTGCAGCCTCAACATCGTCGGGAGGCACTGCCGACTCTTTTGAGCGTGTCATCACGAAGGACGAACAGTTGAAGCTCTCTGCTTGGGAGCTGGCACAGTTGGCCCAGAGTGGTGCGAAGTTCCAAAGCTAAGGGAGAACTATTGTGGCAATCGGAAACGCAGACTTCACCTCTGAACTGCCCGCAGTTAGCGGGTTCGTCTCTTCTTTCGGGGCTACAGCCGCCAACAGGTGGCTGAATCAGGTCCACGAAATCTTTCCTCTTTATGCGTTCTTGAAGGACGCAGGGCAGATCAACAGAACCCCGATCACCTTCGGTGAGGGCTCCTGGAAGGTCTCCTATCCAATCAGCTATGAAGACCTGGATCAGATGACTGAGCAGACCATCGAGGTCGGGCACAGCTTCGGCAACAGGGTCACTGGCGACTACATCATCCCCGACAAGTACACGAGGGCGATCTACACGGTCGCCAAGCTGGGCTACTCCATGACCATGACCAAAGATGACAACACCATCATGGCGGGTCCCGGTGGCAAGAGCCTGGCGCAGGAGAAGGAGGAGGCATTCCAGTCAAGATTCAACAAGATTCTTGCCGAGGCCATGTACTCAGCCAACACTCCGACCTCGAAGAGGCTTGCGGGCATCCTGCACTACGGAAGCGCATCCAACACCGTCGGCGGCATCAGCCAGACCGACAACGATTGGTGGCAGGCTTCCGTCTCCAGCACCGCCGCGACCATGGGTCGTGCGTTCGTCCTGGGGATTCAGAACAGGTACCGAAGGATCACCGACATTGACGGAAAGGCCATGAGGCTTGACGTTCTGGCGGTCGCCAACAGGTCCGACTCTGAGCTTTACGGAGCCCTGCAGGAGGAGTTCCTCGACCTCGTCAGGATCACCGACAACGGCCTCAAGGATCGCTACGGCCTTGACAACATCGTCATCGAAGGCACTGCCATCGTTGCGGACCATCAGATGCCTGCTGCCAACTGCTGGGGATTCAGTAAGAAGTGCCTGGAGTGGGTTGGCGACACCGGTCCAGCCAAGCTCTCCCCCGTCAGGATTCCAAAGACTTCTGACTGGGATGTCTACTTCGAGATGCAGGGTCAGTTGGCTTGCCGCCGACCTGCTGGCATCAGTGTCTACAGCAACGTGAGTGCTGCGTAAGGACGAAATGCGACAGACGACTATTCGCGGAAACGACTGCCTTCCCAACGTGTTCCCGTTGCAGAAAGGCTTCATCGACAAGGCATGGCACAGGCCATTCCTTGACCCTGGTGACGTTGACAACAACTACACCAAAACGACCATCGGAGGCGCAACCGATGGAGACGTGACTATCAGCGCGACCGGTCACGTTGGCGGCTCCCTCAGATTCGCCAACAACTCGACCGACGACGACTCTGGGGCCCTCCTGAGGGGCCTCGCCACAGTCAAGGCGGCTTCACGCGAAGTCACTCTTGCCCAGTCCTACGGGGTTGGCGGGGTGTCAGACGCCACTGAATGCGACCTCTGGCTTGGCTGGGGCGTTGCCGACACTGACGCCGTTGGCGGGATCACCGACTTTGTTGGGTTCCGCAAGGTTGACGGCTCGACTGCGGTTCAGGCAGTTCTCATTCGCAACGGCTCTGACGTTGTGGCTGCGACTGTCTACACCCTGGTAGCTGCTACTCCCGTGGCCCTGTCCATTCATGTTCAGGTCAAGGAAGACGGCACCGGCGTAACCTCCTGGTTCGTCAATGGTCGGTGTGTCAAGACTTACGTCTCGACCATCCACCCATTGAGTGAAGAGTTCTTCGCTGGCCTGATTCAGTGGCAGACCGGAGCTGGGGCAGCCCAGACCTTCGACCTGTGCCTTGACGAAGGCTGCTTCTCCTTTGAGCTTGTCAGCTCGGCTTCGTAAGCCTGCCTGACAGGCCCCTGGGCTCTGGTATCCTCTCTCTGTGACCTACGGAGAGCTGAAAGCCAGAGCCCTTTTTCATGCCTCAGAGCTTGGGGTCCCGACAGTCCAGACCTCTGAGTCAACCTATGGGGCCTTCTTTCTTGAAGGGTTCAAGGCCTTCTACTTCTTCGTCTGGCCTGAGTGGGGCAGTGGGTCTACTACCCTGGCCTCCACCACCTCAACCATAGACCTCGACACGGTCGGGATCGCATCCCCATCCTACGTTGAGCTGGCAGGGGTCATGCTCCTCGACCGAGGCGGATACCCTGGCCCAGTCCCGATCACCCATATCCCGCCAACGCCAGCAACTGGCACCCCGACAGAATGGGCCATAGCCTCCCCGGGGACCATCTACTTTGATGCCAAGCCAGCGTCTGGACTCGCTGTCAAGGTGACCGGCTGGAAGCAGGCCCATGCCATTGTTGACGACACCACGACCCTGACCCTGGCGGATCAGTGGCTTGACATTTTGGCCCGTTGGATGGCCCTCTGGATCACCCAGAGCACCAGGCTCGGCTCAGCTCAGGACGTGGGAGCCAGAATGGACGCTGAGCTGGCTGCCACCATAGCCAGGCTGTCGCCACAGGAAGGCAAGGGGCTGTCCCCGTTCCTTAGAATGAGAGGCGAGAAATGACCTTCACCGAATTCAAGCAGGTTGTCATGGGGGAATTCCTGTCCTCCTATCCAGACCAGGAGCCCGCAGGGTCGCCCATTGGCTCGGCCCAGGCTGACGCCATCTGGGACCGGCTCCAGTCACTTGTCCTGACCGGCAGGCTGATCTATGACAGGGCGACCGAGGTCACCCTTGTCACCTCCACTTCGTCTGTGAATCTGGCTGCCGAGGACCCTCCCATTGGAGAGGTCGAAAGCGCAAGGAATGGGACATCCCCGCTTCGCCAGGCTGACGGCGCGTTCCTCATGCAGCTTGACTCTGACACCGATGGCCTCATTGAGTTTTGGACACAGCCCAACCAGGGCACCCTCCTCTTTTGGAGAAGCCCATCAACGGACACTGACATAACCCTGGAATGCTTCATCGGGCTGCCGGTGGCGGTCAAGACGACCGGGGAAATCCCCCTCCCAGAGGACACCCTGCTTCTGCTCGCATCCTGCATCTGCCACCGCATGGCAAGGCGGGCCGATCCAAACATGAAGGCCATGGCAGAAAGGGGATATGGAATTGCAAAGGCCAGGGCGTTGACGAACAGGCTTAGAGTGAGGCTGAAGTGAACATCAA
>Ga0172380_10001196_pt1 | contig 45613 bp, 62 predicted proteins | sample Leawe162metaG_FD_119747 | JGI IMG/M metagenome (GOLD analysis project Ga0172380, IMG submission 119747) | Leachate microbial communities from a municipal landfill in Southern Ontario, Canada - Leachate well 162 metaG | ecosystem: Engineered > Solid waste > Landfill > Unclassified | place...
ATGCGCTAGCAGCCCGAAATTTTTTTAGTAACAGAATTTTTTTTAGTTTGCAAACCTGTTTAAAAAATATTGCGAACTTAGATTCACATTTGCAATAAATGCAATTCTATGAAACAAAAGGAGTCCAACGATATTGAAGCAGCTGAAAACATGGTGTCTATAAGGGAATTCGCCCGATGCGCTGGTGTTTCAGATACTGCAATTCGGAAACGGATTGAGAAAGGACATATTTCTGCTGACAGCGTACACGTCAATGAATACAATGGAAGGCCGGAGTTGTATTACGAACGTGCATTGAAGGAGTGGATATCGCTTGGTAACACGATGACACGGACACCAAAATTTTTAAATGAAACTATTGTACCTCTGCGTATGCCGGAATCATTGGCGGTTGAGTCGATTGATAAAAATAATTTATTCAATCAGCCTCCTGCAGATATCAAAGATGCTACAAAAATAAAGGCCCAGGGAGTCGGTGAATATGCGATAGCCAACGCAAAGCAGGCGGTTTTAAAGTCGCGCATGATGGAGATAGAACTGGCAGAGAAGGAAGGGATTTTGATAAGTAAAGAGAAAGTCTACAAGAAGCTCTTTGAGTTCGGGCAAACGATGAGGACAAAAATCCTTTCAATCCCGGACAAACATATTGATGAAATATTTTCCTCAGAGGAACGGAATGAAGCTCATTTAAAACTTTATAAGGCACTTAACGATGTGCTGGAGCAATTGTCCACTAATCCGGAGATCGGTTAACCAATGGAACAGCTTGCGTTAATATCAGGGTTCCTTGACGGCATAAAGCCTGAACCAATTTTAACCGTGACTCAATGGGCGGACCAGCATCGGATACTAAGTTCCGTTTCATCAGCTGAACCTGGTCCGTATCGTTCCGATCGTACACCGTACCTGAAGGAGATCCAGGACAATCTTTCCGCTCACAACATAATTGAAACGGTAGTATTCATGAAGGCCGCGCAGATAGGCGCTACTGAAGCAGGGAACAATTGGTGTGGATATGTGGCCAGCATGGTCCCTGCTCCTATGCTGATGGTTATGCCAACGGATGAAACTGTAAAGCGTAACAGCAAGACCAGGATAGATCCAATGATTGAGTCCACTCCTATCCTCCGGAAAAAAATTGCTCCGCACAGATCCCGCGATGCGAATAATACCACAACACAAAAATCTTTTCCGGGAGGAGTACTCGTAATGACCGGAGCGAACAGCGCGGTAGCTTTACGTTCCATGCCTATCCGTTTTTTATTCCTGGATGAGATTGATGGTTATCCTGCTAACCTGGACGGAGAAGGATCACCAATAGATCTTGCTGTTGCGCGGACAAATACTTTTTCTCGTAGAAAAATTTTCAAGACTTCCACTCCAACCATCGATGGAGCTTCGGCTATCCAACGCGAATTTATGGCAACTGATCAGCGGTATTTTCATGTCCCTTGCGTCCATTGTGGTGTTTTACAAAAATTGATTTTTTCTCAGTTAAAGTGGGAAAAAGGCGACCCATACTCTGCTAAATATCAGTGCGTGCATTGCGAAGAATTAATCGAAGAAAGATATAAGCCGGCAATGTTGGCTGAAGGAAAATGGATCGCGGAGAAGCCTGAGAATGCGGATCCTAAAAAGGTTGGGTATCATTTGAATTCCTTGTACTCTCCGCTTGGTTGGTTTTCCTGGGGTGATATCGTAAAGAAAAACGAAGAGGCAGAAACGGATGTGAATAAAATGCGCACGTTCGTAAACACGTTGCTTGGTGAGTGTTGGACCGAAAAAGGTGATGCTCCGGAGTGGCGCAGGCTTTACGATAAACGTGAAACTTATGAGATAAATAAACCGAATAAAGAAGTTTGTTTTCTTACTGCAGGTGTTGATATTCAGTTGGACCGAATAGAACTTGAGATTGTTGGGTGGTGTAAAGGAAAAAAATCTTATTCCATTGATTACCGCGTGCTTGTTGGTGATACAGGTGGTACTAAAGTGTGGGACCAGCTGGCAGAAATTATGAATGAAACCTGGATCACTGAGGATGGAGTACAAATGCGACTTTCAAAAGTTGCGATTGACACGGGATACAACACTTCTCATGTCTATGCTTTTTGCAGACGGTTTGACTTGAGCAGAGTGATACCGATAAAAGGCCAGGACAAACAACAGTTAATTATTTCATCGCCAAAAGCTGTGGACACGATGGCTTCAGGAAAAAAAACCGGCAGCATGAAAGTTTGGAATGCCGGTGTTTCTGTAATTAAATCCGAATTGTACGGGTGGTTGAAACAGGAAATAGCGGAAGATGGAACGAAACCAAATGGGTACTGCAGCTTTCCTCAATACAATCCGGAATACTTCCGGGGCATAACAGCTGAGCATCTTGAATCAGTTATTTTTATGGGCTTTAAAAAATACCGGTGGGTAAAAAAATATCACTTCAACGAGCCATTAGATGCGCGCGTGTATGCAAGAGCTGCAGCTGCTGTTGTAGGCATAGATCGTTTTCAACCACATCATTACGATATCATTCGTGGAACTACCCCTGGAATAAAAAATGATCCTCAAGTTAAAAAACCGCGTTCAAGTTTTTGGGATTAAAATTTCTCTTACATCAAATAATTTCTAATTTGGTGTTATGGCATACACACAAGATCAATTAAATTTACTCGATGCAGCTATTGCACAGGGTGCGTTAAAAGTGGAATTTGCAGATAAGAAAGTCGAGTACCGTTCCCTCGAAGATATGCTAACCACGCGCAGATTGATGGCCCAGGAACTAGGTTTAACAACACCAAACTCAGGAAGAAAATTTGCAGAGTACCACTCAGGATTAGATGAGTGATATTGATGCACGTATTGAGTTTTTGATTAATATATCCGATGACATTCATAGATAAGGCAATTGGTTTTTTTAGTCCCGAAAGAGAATTAAAAAGAATTCGTGTTCGTTTAGCAGTAAACGAAATGCGAAAGTATGATGCAGCTTCTTCAGGAAGAAGAACAAAAGGCTGGCAATCGCTGTCCTCCTCTGCTAATACCGAAAACGGTCCCGCACTTGTGGCGTTAAGAAATCGCTCCCGGGACCTGGTGCGCAATAATCCTTATGCAAAAAAAGCGATCGATGTAATTACAACCAACACTGTTGGTACCGGCATTCGTCTTACAATTAATGCTAAGGATGAAACAGCACAGAAAAAATATGAAGAGGTTTGGTTTGGTTGGGCTGAATCAACGCAGTGTGATTTTACCGGGATGCTTAATTTTTACGGTATGCAGGCGCTTGTTATGCGCACGATTGCGGAAAGCGGATCTTGCCTGATTAGAAAGAGAGTTGTAAATAATACTAATCTTAAAGTTGCATTTCAAATGCAGGTATTAGAACCGGAGTATTTGGCAACAGAGGCGGATAAACCTTCGTTACCTGATGGAGGTTATATAATGCAAGGAGTTGAATTTGATAAAAACGGATCCCGGGTTGCGTATCATATTCATGAGCGTCATCCAAACGAGCAGTTCCAGGTAAAGTATAATAGAATTCCTGCAGCTGATGTTATGCACGTTTACAAGATTGATCGCCCGGGACAAATAAGTGGAGTTCCGTTTGGAACCAGTGCGGCCCTGAAGCTGCATGATTTTGCAGATTATGAAGATGCGCAGCTGATGCGACAAAAAGTTGCTGCGTGTTTTGCTGCATTTATTCAGGACCAAAGTCCTGATGCAATCAATGGAACAGGTGCTGCAGCAAGTACATTGCCTGAGCGTGTTGAACCAGGTATGATCGAACATTTGCCCGCAGGAAAAACAGTAACATTCGGAACACCACCAGCTGCTGAAGGTTATGAAAGTTATGCAAAAAAAATCCTTCAAGGTGTTGCCTCCGGATATGGTATTACTTATGAGGCTTTAACAGGAGATCTTGGTAACGTAAATTTTTCTTCCGGACGAATGGGTTGGTTGGAGTTTCATAAAATGGTGGAAGACTGGCAATACAATATGATGATCCCACGCTTTTGCGCTGTTGTTTGGGAATGGTTTGTTGCCGGTGCAAAAATAGGTTCAGCATTACCTGGTAAAGAAGTTACTGCAGAGTGGACCGCGCCAAGACGTGAGATGATTGATCCTGTAAAAGAAAGTAAAGGTTTGTCATTGCAGATCCGTAACGGATTGACCAGCTGGAGTGAAACCATACGTTCTTTAGGTAGTGATCCTAAAAAATTAGCCAAAGAAATTTCAGAGGACTTTAAGTTATTTGAAAATCTTTCCTTGATATTAGATTGTGATCCCCGAAATAAAATAGTTGATACTTCTTCAAAGGCTGAATAAGTTTTTTATTCAGCCATTCAATTTTATTTTCAAACAAGTAATTTTTTGATTGAAGCAGATAAATTTATTTTGTCCTTCAACTATTCTTACGCCATAATTGTATCCATTATGTCGAAAGAAAAATCCAAACCAGCAAAAACCGAAAGCTTACATACTCGAGCCCTTTTCGATCCGGCCACTTTTAACGAAGCTGAAAGAACCGTTGATGTAATTTTTGCCACCGAAACCACTGAAGTAAAAAGATATGACTGGAACAATGATGTAATATTCATTGAGCAGTTAGTATGTACTCCTGAAGCTGTAAGATTAGGCCGTTTGAATGCAGGCGCGCCTCTTTTAGACAATCACAAGCAGTGGGATGGTGTAAAAGGTGTGCTTGGTGTGGTTGAAAAGGCCGTTATTTCCGGTGGACAAGGCCGCGCAACTATCCGTTTTTCTCAACGAGATGATGTAAAACCAATCATGAATGACGTTAAAGACGGCATTCTTCGCTCTATTTCTGTTGGCTATAATGTAAAAAAATACGAAAAACAACCTGTTATTGAAGGTGAAACACCTATTTACAGGGCTATTGATTGGGAACCGGCAGAAATTTCTTTAGCTGTAATCCCTGCCGATATCGATTCAGGTGTAAGATCTGCTGAGTCGAAATTAAAAGCCATAAATGAAATTGAAATTATTGAAATCGAAAATAAAAATTTAAACACAACCACAAATAACAGAACAATGGAAACTGAAAAAACAGAAAAACCAAAAAAAGAAGTAACCACCCCTGTGGTTGATGAAAAAGCAATCCGTGCGGCTGCAGATGCTGCTGTATCAGAAGAGCGTACGCGCACTTCGGAAATCAATCTTGCAGTTCGTGCTGCAGGTTTGGATTCTGCATTCTCAGAAAAACATATTGCCGAAGGCACCTCTGTTGATGAGGTGCGTAAGTTGGTAATTGCTGAAATGGGTAAAAAAGAAAAACCAACCGTTGTTGTTGATGCCAGTGTATTAGCAGATGCATCAGATAAACGCGTTGCAGGTATGGAGATTGCGATTTTGCACCGCGCAAATCCTTCTGCTTTGACAGAAAAAGAAACGCCAGGCGAATTCCGTGGTATGTTCTTGTTGGATATGGCAAAAGAGTGCTTGACCGCACAAGGCGTGTCTGTACGTGGAATGAGTGCGCGTGAAATCGCTTCCGGAGCACTAAATGGTGTGCGTGGCGCGCATTCTATAAGTGATTTCCCTTACATTTTAGGAAATACGGTTAACAGATCTTTACGTGCAGCATACGCTTTGGCCCCAAAAACTTTTGAGCCATTCACACGCAAAACAACTGCGAAAGATTTCCGTCCGATGACTCGTACTCAACTGGGAGATATCAGCGCATTCAAAAAAGTTAAAGAAGGCGGAGAATATAAATATGCTACAATGGGCGAAGCTAAAGAAGCATACGCTGTAGAAAAATATGGTGAGATCATCGCACTTACCTGGGAAGCAATTGTAAATGATGATTTAAACGCCTTTGCACGCATCCCTCAATCGATAGCAGAACAAGCTGTTCAAAAACAATCTGACCTTGTTTGGGCGATCATGACCGGTAACCCGGCAATGAATGATGCAGTTGCCCTTTTCCATTCAACTCACGCGAATTTAACAGGTACAGGAACTGTGATCAATGTTGCGAATCTTGGAATCGGACGAAAACTAATGCGTAAACAAAAATCAATCGGAGGTTCTTTCCTTAACCTTGAGCCGGCTTACTTAATTGTAGCACCTGAATTGGAAGATGTTGCAAATCAATACACATCTACAAGTTACGTTGCAAGTGAGTCTTCTAAAATCAACAGCAAAAACAACACTTCATTGAAAGTGATCGTTGAGCCGCGCTTATCCGATTTAAACACCGGTTTAAGCTGGTTCTTAGCTTCTGAGCCATCAAGAATTGATACTCTCGAGTATGCATTCTTAGAAGGAGAAGGCGAATTGTTCACAGAGCAACGTGCGGGATTTGGTGTTGATGGAATTGAAATAAAAGCGCGTATGGTGTTTGGTGCAGCCCCAATTGATTTCCGCGGCTTGTACAAAAACGTTGGTGCGTAATAACTGACTGTAAAAAATAATATAAACCAAATAACCCCTTCGGGGGTTATTTAAAAATAAAAAAAGGATGAAAAATTTTGTTCAAAAAGGTAATAAAATGCAATACGCCAACGCAGGTTCTGCAATAGCTTCAGGCGATGTTGTTGTTGTTGGTAAAGTTATCGGTATTGCTGAAACGGATATCGCAGCCACAACCGGTGTCGGAACATTGGTGCTTGGAGGTGTTTTTGCTCTTGCTTTAACAGCTTCTTTAGCTATTACACAAGGCGATAAATTGTACTGGAATACCAGCACAAAGAAAATTACAAAAACATCAACAGATGTGCCAATCGGAACCGCATTTGCAGATGCTGCAGCAAACGATGCCACAGTGGATGTAAATATTTATGAAAACACACCTGAAGGTGTTGCTCAGGCAGCATTGGTTGCTCAGGTGGCTGGTACATTAACAGGTACTACTGACGGAACGCTTGCGAACGTTGCTAATATTGCTTGTGCAGGTGGATCTACTCCAACTGCAGCACAAGTAGATACTGCTGTGAACGGGGCAATCCTTGATGTTAACCTTCAATTAAAAGAATTACAAACTGCATTAAATGCAGCATTAACTGCATTGAAAAATGCAGGTATAATGGCAACAGCTTAATCTGCCCATGGTTGACAATCTATTTGATGGAGCTCAGGCAGCAGCGGGGAAAGTAGTTTCAAATACTATGGGAAACGTTGCTGTTTGGGTTCCATCTGATGGTAGCCACCCGGCAGGACATACAGTGAAGGTTTTATTTAAAAACCCTACTGAAAACAAAGAGTTAGCAGGCGTAAATTATGATCCGGACCATTACCAAATGGAATATTTTGAAGGTGAATTTCCGGGATTAAAAGAGTTGGTTGGTGAAAATAATGGAGGGGAAACGGTGGTGATTAAGAGTGTTACATACAACATTCAACACGTCAGCACTAAACACGATGGGAAAACAATAATCGCAGACTTATATCCATAACAATGGGACTTGCTGAAGTACAGGAGGAAGAAATAAAAGCGAGGATTGCTACAAAGCTTGGAAATACGGTTGAATGTGAAGTGGTACCGGAGAAAACAGTTGATTTTAAAAGATCAATAACCACAAAACCAGTAATAACAGTAGCGTACAGCGGTGCTGATTACCCGGCACTAAAAAGCACAAATGAAGTTTCGCAAACGAGCGAAGAAACGTTTGAAATAATGATCAGAGCAAAATTACTCCGCGGTACAAACGGAGTTTATGATCTGAAAGATAAGATCCGAAAAGCAGTAGTTGGGTTTACTCCTTCTTCCTGCGGAAAGATCTACTTAAAGAGTTTTAAACTTGAAAATTTTGAGGAGAATCTTTGGATGCACTCATTTAGAATAGCCTGCACTTCGTTAAATGTCGAAGATTTTTCAGAAGAACCAGGTGTGCCGATTACCGAAGCAAAAGCAACATTTATTAACAGTACTTACAACTAATGAAAAAATATTTATACACCGGGCAAATAAGTTATGTAACCATTGCGCGTGTTGATCATTGTTTGCAGGATGGAAACGAGTACGCCTTACCTGCAGACTCTTCTCATGTTAAAACATTAGTGGCTACAGGTGCCCTGAAGCCAGTTGAAGAAAAAAAAGAAACCCAATCTAAAAAAAATAACTAATGGCAGCAAATTATCTACATGGTGTTGAAACCATCGAATTATTAAATGGAACAGTGCCTATTTCAGTTGTAAAGTCAGCTGTTATCGGGTTGGTTGGTATTTCACCTTCAGGTCCTAAACAAACATTGACGCTTGTAAATAATGCCCAGGATGCGGCACAATTCGGAGCTCCTTTAACAGGGTTAAATATTCCGCAAGCCCTGGATGCGATATTTAAACAAGGTGCAGGAACTGTACTGGTGGTAAATATTTGGGATGAAACGGCAATGGCGACTACTGTAACCGATGAGGTTTCGGCTGCAGTTGCAAGTCGTAAAGTAAAGACCGCATTTAATCCGGTTGGAGCAGCTGCAGTTGTAGTTAAAAATTCTGCGGGTTCTACCACTTACACAGTAGGTACAGATTACACTATTGATGTGTATGGAAACCTGGTTATCTTGAATGCTGCAATTACTGATGGACTGACATTGAAATTTACTTACAAAAAATTAAATGCAGCAGGTGTTATCGCAGCGTTGGTTATCGGAGCTGTTGACGGATCAACAGAAGCAAGAACCGGCTTTAAATGTTTCGTTGATTCTTACAATTTATTTGGATTTAAACCGAAAATATTTATTGCGCCTGGTTATTCATCATTAAATACAGTTGCTGTAGAAATGATCGCCCAGGCAGATCTTCATAAAGCATTTGCATATTTAGACGCTCCTGCAGGCACAACTGTAGCGGGTGCAATTGCCGGTCGCGGTCCTGCAAGCACAATCAATTTCATTACTGCAAGTAAACGTGCGAGATTATTTTTCCCGATGTTAAAGGCTTATGATATTGCAACGGATACAATCATCGATACACCTTATTCGCAATGGGCTGCCGGAGTTCGCGCATCTGTAGATAGCAATGAAGGATATTGGATCTCTGCTTCAAACCATGAGATCAAAGGCATTTTAGGAACAGAGCGCAAAATAAGTGCAGCGATAAATGATGCAACAACTGATGCGAATTTGTTGAATGAAAAAGGGATCACCACAGTTTTTAATTCTTTTGGAACAGGACTGAGATTGTGGGGTAACAGATCTGCTTCTTTCCCGGCAAGTACTGCTCCTTCAAATTTTGAGAACGTGCAACGTACAGCTGATATCATGCATGAGTCAATTGAACTGGCGATGCTGCAGTTTGTTGATAAACCAATTACACAAGCAGTTATTGACAGTGTACGTGCAAGTGTGAATGCATTTATTCGCTCGCTGATCTCTCGCGGTGCAATCGTTGATGGAAAATGTACTTACAATCCGGCACTAAACTCAGCACCGGAATTAGCTGCAGGACACGTTCTTTTCAGCTTAGACTTTATGCCTCCAACACCTATGGAAAGAATCACATTTAACAGCTTTATTGATATTAATTTATTAGCATCCATAAAGTAATTTAAAAATAAAAATTTAACCATAAAACACCTTTAAATATCATGGCACAAGAAATAAAAAGAGTAACAAACGCAAACATTTATATGAATGGAAATTCATTATTAGGACGTGCGGAAGAGGTGATGGCTCCAACGATCAAACATAAAATGGCTGAACATAAAGCCCTTGGAATGATTGGCGCAGTTGAGTTTTTCTCCGGAATAGAAAAGATGGAGGCTAAAATTAAATGGAATAGTTTCTATAAGGATGTTTTGGATAAAGTTGGAAACCCGATACTGCCTTTGAACCTGCAGGTGCGCTCTTCGTTAGAAACGTATTCATCCGGTGGCCGTTCAGCAGAGGTTCCTGTTGTTATTTATATGACAGCAACTGCAAAGGATTTTCCTACAGGAAATTTCAAACAGAATGACAATGTTGAATTAGAAACAAACCTTTCTGTAACATACTGCAAGATGGAAATTGATGGTGTTGAAACTCTTGAGATAGATCTGTTGGCTAATATTTACAAAGTGAATGGTGTTGATATTTTAGCGCAATACCGCGCAAACTTAGGCATCTAATAATATTGCGGGAAGGGTTCGAATCCCTATCCCGCAACTAATTTTAATATGAAAAAACACACATGGAAACAAACACACCGGGAGAAACTCCTAATTCACCAGCACCTGAAATCACAGAGGTAAAAAACGAAACAGCGCCTGCAGCAGAAGTAGCTCCTGCACCTTTGGCTCCGACTAATGAAATCATTTTATCGGATGGCAGAAAAGCTCTGATATTATCAGGTAAGGGTAGGCATGCTCAGGAGGCAATGGATCAATCAGAAGGGAAATCAAAATTGTATATGGCTACGCTGATGGCGCAGCTAGTTACAATTGATGGTAAAGAAATAGTTCCTGAAGATCTTGCAGAGCTTGGTATGCAAGATTACAACAAGATCTTTGCAAAATTCGCTTCTGTAAATTTTTAGTACGGGCGGGAGATATAATGTTCCTGGCCCATTTCTCACACACGCCACTAAATATATTGCTTGAGTGGAGTTTGGTGGATTTGGATTTTTGGTATAAAGTGGCAATAAAATCACACAATGAATTAAACCCTAAAGAATGAATAAGGCCCTTGAAGTAGCACTGGTTTTGACTGCCGTAGATCAGATGAGCGCTGTTCTTAATAGTGCTTTTACAAAGGCTAACTCACATTTGGAGGGTATAAACAGAGCCGGCACTAAAATGGCTATTACCGGAGGAGCTATGACGGCTTTTTTCGGAGCGACGGTAACTGCAGCTGAAGAAAATGAAGTTTCTGTAAAACGGCTTCAGCAGGTTTATAAATCGATGGGCGAAACTACCAACCAAGCACTACTCGCAAATCAAAAATACGCAGATCAGTTAGCAGCACAAATCGGAATTGAAGATGAAGAAATTTTAGCTGTACAAGCTAAACTTGCTACGTTTAAAAGTGTAAGTGATGCGGTCGCGCGTACATCCGGAATAATGGACCGCGCTACTCAAGCTGCATTCGATATGTCTTCTACCGGATTTGGTGAAGCGTCCGGAAATGCAATTCAATTAGGTAAAGCATTGCAGGATCCTATCAGGGGTATTGTTGCTTTGCGCAAATCGGGCATCACTTTTAGTGAAGCAGAACGTAACAAAATAAAAACATTGGTTGAAACAAACCAAAAGCTGAAGGCGCAGGAACTGATCATGAAAGCTGTTGAGAAACAAGTGGGAGGTGTTGCCAAGGCAACCGCTACAGAAGCCTCTAAAATGAAAGTGAGTTGGAGTGAAGTGGTGGAAACTGTGGGGAAAGTTTTATTGCCTGCAGTGAATTCAGTTATGAAAGATATTCAAAAACATTTACCGGCCATTCAAACCTGGGTAGAAAATAATAAATCACTTATAAAAGTAGTTGCCGGTGTGGGTGTAGGTTTGTTGGCGCTTGGCACTACATTAAAAATTGTAACAATGGGTGTTAGCACTGTGATGAGTGTGGTCAACGGGTTAAGTGTGGTATTTAATTTTTTAGCAGCAAATCCTATCGTATTGATTATTGCGGGGATAGCTGCAGCAATATTTTTGATTGTGAAGTATTGGGATCCGATCGTTAAGTGGATAAAAAGTGTGTGGCAAAGTATTAAGGATTTCTTTGTGAACTTATGGACCGGCATAAAAAATATGTTTTGGAAAGTTGTTTCCTGGGTAAAAGAATGGGGAATATTATTTATAGGACCGGTTGGGTTCATTATAAAATTTTGGCCGCAAATAGTCGCCTTCTTCAAAGGATTATGGGAAAAAGTTAAAAATGTTTTTTCGTCATTTTGGGAATGGATGAAAGGCCTGGGGCCACGTTTTTATAATGCAGGTGCTAACATAGTAAAATCAATATGGAATGGTATAAAAGCTTTTGTTAATAGTCCTGTTGAGGCAATAAAAAATATGGTTGGTAAGATCCGGGAGTATCTTCCATTTTCGCCAGCGAAAGTAGGTCCTTTAAAAGATCTTCACCGGGTTAGGATTATTGAAACTATTGCGGATACAATGAAACCGCAACCAATGATGAAAGCAATGAGAAGGGTTGCTGCCACAACGCTTATAGCTTCCTCTGCTATGGGAGGAAGTGCTGCACCAGGGAAGCGTTCTTCGGGAAGTGTTGGTGGAACAACAATTACTTACGCACCGGTGATCCACATGGGTGGTGGTGGAAATAAAGAAGATTTTAGGGCGATGTTGAAAACGCACCAGGGAGAGCTGGTAAAAATGATCGAAGAAGCAAACAGGAAAAACAACAGAGGTAAATATTAATGTACGCGCAGCTAGGTGAAATAAAATTTGAAGCTCTGAAAGGTTTTTCATCTATGTCTGATAAAAAGGAAGCGATGTATGCTGAGCATACATTGATAGATGGCAAACCTCGTTTGCAACGTACCGGTAATGCATTGGATGAATTCTCCATCAGTGTAAAATTTCATATTGCTTTTTGTAATCCTGAAGTTGAATATGATGCACTAAACAGGTACCGGGATGATGGCGAAATTTTGCCATTGATTTACGGGACCGGTTATTTTGAAGGAACATTTGTGATCACCTCCCTGGAGCGAAATGTAAATGACACAGATAAAGACGGAGCTTACACCGATATTGATGTGAACATTGGATTGCGGGAATTTTACGAAGCAGATAAAATGAAGTCCGCACAAAAAAGAGCTCTGCTTAATGCGTTTGCAGTTAATCCTAACCGCCCCACTCCAACCAGTGTTCCTGTGCCTCCACTAACTCCTGATGCAATGATACTGATGGCAATGCGCGAAGCTAACCTGGCAGTGAACTCAATTAATAATGAAATAAACAGAGTAAAAAATTTAATCACGGCACCTGTTACTCTTTTGTTAAGAGGCCAGGCATTTGCAGCTGAAGCTGTAAATACAACTGCTTTCTTAACTAAAAATGCGCTATCGATCGGTACAAGTTTGTCGCGGGTGACCGGACTTGTAACTACGTTTCCGCAGATCCTTGTTTTCTCTCCGGATATCCAAACATCGTTAAACGGTGTATTAACAGCTAAAACAAATTTTGATAATTCAATACTGGCGTTTTTGGGATTGCCAACAGTAGCAACTGATTTAGACGCACAGTACTCGCTGGATATTTTTAACAATACAACAAACTTTAATTTATTGCTGGTGAATGCAATGAAAGAATTTACAAAAAAATGTTCGCCGCTGATCGCTTTGAAATCATCAAGAAAAAAATTGTAAGTAATGTTTACTGAATACATAGCAACACAGGGGGACAGATGGGACAGTATCGCATACAAAGCGTATGGTGATGCATCACAAATGAATCCGATAATAGAAGCGAATCCTTCGATATCGCTTTCTACATCTTTTGTTGGAGGTGAGCGTTTGTTGATTCCTATAATTGAAGTGAAAAACGAAACAGACAAGAGTTTGTTACCACCTTGGAAGCGTGTGCCGAGCGATTTGGAAAAACAAGCTGCAGTAACAGCGCCATTACTTTTAGATATAAAAACAACGGGTGGACTTGGTTCATTCGATCAATCTTTCGACTAACAATGGCTGATATTTTAAATAAAACCGAATTAAAAAAGGATATAACGGATCACGTATATACTAACATAAAACGTGATATAAAAGGTAACACCGTTCGTGACAGAATGCTTAATATGGAGGCAAGTCTGTTAAACAGGATTGATGATGCTGATCTTCTTGGTTTAGGAGAATACAACCCGGATCCGGACCATATTTATAATCCGAATGTGTGCTGTCTAAAGGATGGAGTTATTTACCAGGCCCTGGTACAAACATTCGGAACTTTTAATTCACTTCATTGGAAAGTTATTTATGATGGCAATAAGGAAGTTTCTGTTGCTGATATCACAGCACGTGATTTGTATGACGTTGTTGCATTACCCTTAAATATATTTGTTATAGATGATGGAGATACACGCTGGGCATTGTATAGAGCAACTTCAACCGGTGTTGGAGCTACGTTTGTAAAAATTTCAGATCCTGATTTATTGAATGCTGCAGTACCGGATGCAAGTCCAAGTGTAAAAGGTATAGCGAAATTATATAGCGATGTTGCAAGTAATAATACCGATGGCGCGCCTGATCAAAATTCTGTAAATGTTGCACTTGCAACAAAAGAGGCTGTTGCGAATAAAGATATTGATGGGACTTTCGCAGCGAACAGTGATACAAAATATCCTTCGCAAAAAGCAGTAAAGACTTATGCTGATGCTGTTGCAGCTGCAGCGCAATCTTATGCGGATAGTTTAGTTGTTGGATTGTGGGATGATAGAGGAAACTTTAATGCGAGTGTTAATGCATATCCTTCGTCCGGAGGAAGTGGAAGTGCCGGTGCAATTAAAAAAGGAGATACCTGGACCGTGTCTGTTGCAGGAACTTTACCTACTGCACAGGAGGTTGAAGTGGGTGATATTGTAAGGGCCTTAATCGATACACCCGGTAACACTCAATCAAACTGGGCAATACAGCAAAATAATATCGGATATACTGCTGAAAATTCAGCGAATAAATCAACGAGTGTAAATACAGATCAAGCGAGTAACGTAAAATATCCTACAGTAAAATCATTGTATGATTGGGCCACCGGATTATTTCAAACGATAGCAAACAAGTTAAGTGTTGCGGAAATAAATACCGGTACTGATGATGCAAAATTTGCTACGGCATTAGGATTGGAAGGTTCAAAATATTTAACTCAGTCAGGCTCAAAGTTATCTGCAACAGCATCCGGAACCGATACATACACTGCGACAATGGCTCCGGCAATTGCAGCTTATGCAAATACACAACGTTTTTTTATAAAATTTACAAATGCTAATACTACTGCAGCAACATTAAATTTAAACGGTTTAGGAGCAATAGCAATTAAAAAAAATGTTACAGAAGCGTTAACTTCCGGGGATATCAAAGCCGGACAAATAATTCCGCTTGCTTACGATGGCACTAACTTTCAGATCATTGGAGGCGGCGGTGCCAATCTTGTTGCTAATGGAACCGCTTTTTGGCTGGATCCTGTAATTTCCAATAGTGTAACTGCGCAGCCTGGTTCCCCGGTTTTGAACGACAGGTATTTATTACCTGGTGCAGGATTAAGCGGAGCTTCATGGCCAGGGAATGAAAATAAAGTTGCTACCTGGGATGGGGCCGCCTGGGTTTATACAACACCGGTGGCCGGGAATGTTATTGTTGTAAATAGTTTAACAGCACCTAACAATCAATTCACTTATTCAGGAACTTATAATTCAGGATCCTGGGTTGCTTCATCTGTTGTAAATGCATTTACTCAAGGCGGTAATTCATTTGGAGGTACTGCAAATACAGGAACTAATGATAATCAGGATTATGCTATTCGTACGAATAATGTGGTTCGTATGATTTGGGACAAAGCCGGCACCTGGTTCGCTAACACTGAATTGAGTATTGGTATCACAAAATCTGCAGCAGCTATAACAGCAGCTGCAAAGTCATGGATTTCTTTGGCCGCATCAACAACAACTAAAGCACATTTATTTTTTACTGCAGGTGTTGATGTGACTTCGGGTTTTGTGAATGGAATGATGTGGTATAATGGAACCAACTTAAAATTCCGCGATGCTGCAATAAGCAAAAACGTTGTATTTGATAACGATTCAAGAGGTATCGCAAAATCAGCTTCGTTCACTGTAGCCGCCACAGAGAATGGAGTTACTTATAATGTAACCACTTCGACAAGTACTATTATTGCTACATATCCAACAGGTGTGGCAGGCTTCACTTTTTATGTAAGAAAAGTTGATTCGGGAAGTGGTGTTATAGTAACTTCTGTGGCTTCTATTACAATGGTAAGAATAAATCAGGTGGCAATGTTTGCGTATAACGGCACAACGTGGGACGCTACTATACTTGATGAGGGCACTGTTGCAAATAATACTGTAATGGGTAATCTATCAGGAGCAGCAGATTATGCTTATGAAATAACAGCACTGGATATTCACGATGCTACTCAAAGAGTTTATAATTATGACCAAAACGGCTTTACAAAAGATTGGTTGAGTGGCGTGTTTTTTAGGCAGTATCGTGCAAAAACAGTTACTACTACCACATTAGCAAGTTTAATCTCAACGACAGCCGGTGATTATGTGGGAGCTGCTGCTACCCCTTTAACAGTTCCAGCTAATAGTATTGTATCCGGTAAGGCGTTAAGGTTAAAAATAAAAGGCAAATACACTTCTACAAATATTGCTGACACTTTATTGATAGAAATTAAAATAGGAAGTGTGACTCTTACCCATGCTACACCGTTTACTGTAGGTACTGTTTATACAGATAATTATTTTGAATTAGAATACGAAATACATTTTTTAGATACAGGCGCATCAGGAAGTGTACTTGGATTAGGAGTATTAAAGGTAATTACTGCAGCTTTTGTTACTACAGAATTTCCTATGGTTGCCTCTTTTACAGCTCAGGCATTGGATACAACAACTGCTAATGCCATAGTGGTAAATGCTCAGCATAGTAACGCATCAGGATCTATTACAAGTAGTATGGTAACATTTGAAAGACTAGCATAATGAGCGCAATAGGTTCAATATTTCCGAATAAAATAAGCGGTCTTTCAGGCTGGTGGGATGCGAGCGATTATAAAAGTCTGGCAATAGGAACAGCAGTAGCTACATGGAATGATAAAACCGGAAATAATAATTTAACTAAGGCAGGATCGGGCGCAGGTTTGACGGCATTAGATCCCGGAGGATTCCCATGTATTACGACAGGGCAGGATACAAATTATTATAGGAAAACAGGAATAACCACATTCACCGGAGCTTCTGGATTTACTATATTTTCAGTGTTTTCAAGACCTACATATACAGGCTCAACTGCTGATGCTCAATTTGGGCATAAACTTTTATATGATGGATCTTCCGAAGCTTCATCTGCTATAATACAAGGTAATACTGGTAAAGGAGTTTTTGTAAAAACTTTTGGAAATGGTCGTGGAGGTAATGGAACATACACGGTTAATAGAAGAATTATCGGTATGTCGAAAGCCTCTACAAGCGGTAACGGTACTTATACTTACGAAAATCAAAATGTTCCCGGAATACTTTTAAGTCAAGTTGCTTGTGCAGCGTTTACTAATTCTTGTATTCTAACTATTGCGCAAGGAGAAAACCCGAGTGGTTCGTTGGGGTATCATTTTGAAACTATCATTTACAACAGAGTGCTAACCGAGGCAGAATATAGAGATGTTCTTTATTATTTACGAACCAAATACAGTACACCAGCATAATGCCAGTATATACTACAGCCAGTAAAATAATAGTTCCAACCATACTGCCGAATAAAATATCGGGATTGCAGATGTGGCTTGATGCTGATGATATGTCAACTGTAAACAGTGGTGGTATCATTGCAGATGGTACAACTGCTTCTACTATAAAATGCAAGATAAGCGGTGTTGTATTTAATAAGTTGGCAGGCGGTGCTGTCACTTTTAAAGTGGGAGCTGCAGCAACTGGTAGGAATAGTATTTTAATTGTAAACGGTGTTATGACTGGTTTTAATGTACCTGGATTAGCAGGTGCTAATCGTACAACGTTTTTTGTTTTCAAATATGTATCGTTATCCGGCACTGCTTATAATTTTTCAGTAAGAGCTTCTGCGATTGCTGAAGGGACTAACGCAAACATAGCGATAACTCGCTTTGGGGCATCAGGTATGAGGTATTATGAAACTAATGCAGGTAGTATAGCTGTTTCCTGGACTACAGGGGTTGATACTACAAATATACATTTGATTTCTTGTAGGGGAGTATTAGCTAGTGGACTAAAAAAATTGGGCTTCGATGCCTTAAAAAATAATTTAACCGGTGTAACAAGTGATATAGGTGCTACAAACAGTATTAATTTGGGAAGTGAAACTCAAGGGCTTGGAAATTCTAACTGTCACTTTTGCGAAGCGTTGTATTTCAACACTGTTCTATCCGATGCTAACTACAATGCAGTAAGAAGATACTTATTTAATAAATGGGGAGTTTAAAAATGGGGATTCTGCTACATATTATTGCGCGACTTCTGCTGAATATTTTAAAACCTATTGGTGAAATATTTGCGGTCACATATTGCGTGATCACTTTTAAGTTTAAAAAAATATCGCATTACTATATGGAGGTTGCATTAGTAGAGGATGTGTATGGAAATGTATGTATGCAATATTTGTTCAATGTAGTTCTCATCAAAAAAGATGGATATAAATTCGGAAATGGAGAAGAAAAAATCTCGTCAGTAATTGGAAAAAATAAAGTTGCTAAAAAGCTGACCAGGTTAGGAAGCCTTATTGATAAGAGTTTAAATAAACTGGATTCAAATCATTCAATTAAATCAATCGACAATAACGTTTAAAAATTATTTTCCATGCCACTAAATATTCTAATACCTATTTCAAACTGTCCGATTAGCGGACTGAAGCGGAAAGCAAAACATTTATCGTTTACGCAGGATGATGAAAGTTATTCGGTAACACATAAAATTCAAGTTTCTTATTTCAACCAGGATAATACTCCTGTAACCGGAACAACCAGGTACAATCCTTACACTGTTGTATTAACAGCGGATAACGATACTAAAGTAAATCCTGCAACAGGAGTAATTTTGGATCCGGGTGATGAAGGATATGAAAACGGAATGGGACAAGAATCGTTTTTTATTTTGGTTAATGATGGCGGATTACCTGTGAGAGGCTTGTTAGAAGGTTCTATTGTTACCGGTGATGCACGTAATAAATTTGATATATAATTAACAATGAGTGTTGCACCAAAATATTATGTTCAGGTTTTATACAATGGTGTAAACATCTCCAATGATATTTCAAATCACTTATTAAACCTGAGTTATACTGATCAGGTTCATGGCCAAAGTGATGAGATTGAAATATCATTGGAAGATGGTGATGCTAAATGGCGTAACGAATGGTATCCTAAAAAAAAGGATCTGTTAACAGTTTCAATGGGTCCTGATCAGGATAGCGCTTTTGATTGCGGAGTGTTTTGGATAGATGAGATCGAGGCCAGCGGTCCTCCGGATGTTTTAATTATTCGCGGCCTGGCCACCGGTGCAAAAGGTGTTTTAAACACAAAAAAAAGTTCAGCACACGAAGGTAAATCATTAAAAGACATTGCTACTACCATCGCAAAAAACAATGGGTTAACCATTGATGATGGAGGCTTTAATAATACTTCCCGGACACCTTACAATTTAAAAATGGAAGCAGCTTCGCTTCGTCTTAATGCCAGGGTTTTAACAAACCTGGTTCCATTGAGTGATCTTGCAGTTCAACATGGACTTGTGGGAGTGCAGCAGGATCTTGATAAAATACGGACCTCACTAACTGCAAAAAAAGCCGACAAGCAATTAGCTGAAGTAAAAAAATTAATGAATTCACTTATAAACCTGTATGCAGGATTAGATATTAGTGATGGCACCAGCAAAGGAAAGCGTGATATCGCTTTGTATAATGAATCTTCTTATGCATCCAGGTTAGCAACTGAATTTTATAATGCTTCAGGAATTACTGTACAAACAAATATTAAGTCGGGTGTGTTGGATGGAATAGTGATCAACAGATCTACGCAGAACCATGAAACAGATCTTGGATTCTTAAAACGTTTGTGCAATGAGTATGGAATAATTTTCGCCATCCGGAATGCTACTTTATTTTTCACAACAGTTTTTAAATTGGAGGATGCGCCTTCTGCATTTACGCTGAACAGAAATCAGTTAAAATCTTATTCATTTAAAGATAAAGTTCAGAGAGTTTATTCTAAGGCAAAAGTAAAGCATCATAACCCTGCAAAGAAGGAAGTTATTGAAGCCGAATATAGTACACCTGAAAAAACAAATGCGGACGGAGAAACATTTACACAGGAAACATCGGACGATGTTCTTGTGATTCATAGCAAAGCAGAAACAAAAGAACAGGCCGATATAAAAGCACAAGCTGCTTTGCACAGTAAAAACAGTAAAGCAAAAGAAGGATCCATCACACTCGAAGGAACTCCGGAAACCGTGCTAATATTGGCGGGTAACAATTTTGATTTAGAAGGGAATGGAATTTTATCAGGCAAGTATCACGTGATCACTTCCACTCATACTTTAAATAAATCGAGCGGATACGAAATTTCTGCTGAGATAAAATCAGTCGGTACAGTATTAAAATCAAAAAATAAATCGGAAGCGATTGCAAAAACTTTAGCACCTTCAATTAACAGAGGTGGCAGGGTTAAGAATGTTGGTTTTGCTGATGGTTTAGGATTAGAACAAAATGGAATTACCATATAAGAAAATTTACATTTGAGTATGTTAAAGTTTGGAGTCATATCGGAAGTTGATGAACAAAAGGGCCTTAGCCGGGTTAAATTTTTGGACCAGGAAATTGTTTCCGGATGGTTACCGGTGTTACAGAAAAACACTTTAAAAAATCAGGATGAATGTTGGATGGATGTGAATGAACACGTTGTTTGTTTGATGGATGAGAACCTAGAGCATGGTGTAATCCTGGGAGCAATTTACAGTGATGGAGAGTTACCGGTTGTGAAAGATAAAAACGTTCGTGCTGTTAAGTTTGAAGATGGATCATTTATAAAGTTTAACAGGACCAGTAAAAAGCTGACTGTTAGTTGTGAAGGTGATGTGGAAATAATAAAGGCTACAAATGTAAATATAGTTGCCTCAGCAAAGATCACATTGGATTCGGATGTGGAGATCACCGGGAAGCTGACTGTAGCGAATGATATCGAATCGGAAACCGGAGAAATAAAAGCAACCGTTGGTGATGTGAAAGCCGGGCCAACAAGTGTGAGTTTGTTAACACACGTACACGCAGGCGTAACTTCAGGAATGGCATCTACTTCTCCTCCAACACCATAATAAAATGAATGTAAAAGATATACGATCAAGTGAGTGGGGGCTTTCAATGGCTGAGTTGGGAGCTGTTGTAGAAGGTATAAATGATATCAAGCAATGTTTAAACATCATTATGTATACACGCAAAGGAACAGACCCTTTACGTCCGGAGTTTGGTTGTGGCGCGATTGATAGAATAGATCAACCAGTGAATGTTGCAATACCGGGAATGATAAAAGATATTATTGATGCGGTTACATTGTTTGAACCACGCATTGATATGGTTAAATCAAAAATAACAAGTGAGCTGAGTGGATCCCAGGTAACATTCACTTTAAATTTTAAAATAAAAAATTCCGTTGAAACCGGACAACAAAATATAACCTATGGCTTTAACTAAACCCAGCTTAATTGACAGAGATGCCAGTGCGATCGTTCAGGAAATGATCGCATTTTATGAGGCGGCCACCGGAAAAACTTTACAACCTGGACAGCCTGAGCGCTTGCTGATCAATGCGTTTGCATATCGTGAAGTATTATTGCGGAATGCAATACAAAGTGCTGCAGAACAAAATTTAGTTTCATTCGCGGTTTTCCCAATGCTTGATAAATTGGGTGAACTCTTAGGTGTTGAGCGACTTGCAGCATCCGCTGCTGAAGTGACAGTTACTTTTTCATTAATTGCCGGACACGGTGCTTTAGTTTTGCCACAAGGAACCAGGGTGGCCAGCACTGATGGTAAAGTTATTTTTGAAACAAAAGAGTCCTTCTCCATTTTAATAAGCGATTCGGATGTTAATGTGGATTGTATCTGTCAGCAAAGTGGCGTGGTTGGCAATGGTTACATTGCCGGTACGATCACAAACATTTTAGATCCGCAGGCCTATATCACCGGTGCAGCTAACGCAGATACTTCAGGTGGAGGATCCGATGAAGAAACGGATGATCAGTTGCGTGAGCGCATTAAACTGGCTCCATCTGCATTCAGCAGTGCCGGCAGTGTAGGTGCATACAAATACCATGCGTTTTCTGCAAACCCTTCTATAATTGATGTTGCTGTTGTAAGTAATGTTCCGGGAACGGTACAGATCTATCCTTTAGTTGAAGGAGGAATTGTAACGCCTGGACCAATTTTAGCCGCAGTACTGGTTGCGTGTTCTGCTGAAAAAGTGAGGCCGCTTACGGATACGGTTACATCTGCATCACCTACTGCAGTTAATTATGCAATAGAAGTGGAATTGCTTTTATATACCGATGCTGAAGAAGCAGATATTTTATCTGCAGTGGGAACAGCTTTAACAGATTACGTGGCCAACCAGGGAACTAAACTTGGAAAAGATATCGTGGTAAATCAAATCATTGGTTTGTGCCAGGTGCCTGGAGTTTATAAAGTTACCGTGGTGCAGCCGGCTGTGGATGTAGTGATCAATGAAACAAGTTTTGGAAAAAATACAGGTATAACAGTTACGCCGACAGGATTTACAAATGGATAATTTGCTTGCAGATAGTATAAAAAATGTTCCGCACCTGGCAGCCTTCGATGAGTTGGCTGCAAATCGACTGGGCGGAATAGACATTTCACCGGTACTGATCAATTTAATTGATACGGTACCGGCTTCGGCTTTACCTGCTTTGGCTGAACAGTTTGATGTGCTGGGTTTTAAAGGATATAAGTTTGCTAATACTGAAAGTGATAAACGTGATCTGATAAAACGAGCGGTAGAGCTGCACAGGTATAAAGGTACGCCCTGGGCGATTAAAGAATCTTTGAAGTCCATAAATATTATGGATGCCTCCATCCTTGAAGGGATTTTTCATTTTGTCTACAATGGTTTGTATGTATATGACGGATCCGCATCTTATGGAGAAGTTCAGTGGCCGCAATTCAGGGTGCTTGTTGATGCGTCATCTCTAAATTTGGTTAACATGGCCCTGTACCGTGATATAATCATACTAGTGGAAGAATACAAAAATGTAAGGTCCCACCTGGTTGATATATCATTCAAAATAAATTTAAATGACAGCTCGTTGGTTGGAGAATATTTTCTTTCAAATAATCCGATCGAAGCTGAATTACTTGGTACCGGTGGAACATATTATTCCGCTAACTCCATCTACAATGGGTTTTACAAATACAATAAAGTACAGGATGAATTAATCATAAATATTTTACCATAATGAAAACAGAGAACTTAAAAGTAAAAGGAAGGTTTGAAATGCGCACGTTTAAAGACGGGAAGTTGATCGATACATACATCGATAACAATTTAGTAGTTGCTGCAGGCCGTAATGCTGTTGCTGAATTATTAGGCAATACATCTCCGAATAAATTTATTACTGAAATAAAATTTGGCGAAGAAGGAACACCGCCTTCATCACTTGATACCGGAGTTTTAAACCCATTTACAAAAGCTGTTACTGCAGTTTCTTATCCGGCAATAGGAGAAGTAAAATTTGACTGGTCCCTGGAGCTTGCAGAAAATAACGGTGTAACAATAAAAGAGTATGGACTGTTTTGCAGCGATGGGACCATGTTTGCCCGCAAGACCGGTACTGATGTAGTAAAAACAAATTTGATCCGCTTAGAGGGATCCTGGACAATATTATTTTAAACTTAAAAACACAAAAACGAAATGGCAAATTTAACTGAGGATGGATCATCATACGAAGTAGGTATCTATCAATTAGAACGCGCTGATCCAATAGATGCCGGTATCAGTGGTAATGGCATCGCTAATCTACAGGCGCTAAAACTGGCAAACAGGACCGCTTATTTAAAAATACACGTAGACGCACTTGAAGTGCTGAGAGATCGTGGCCCTGTGATGCGGGCGGTGGTAACGCTGAGTGCTGATACTACACTGGATCGTGCAACTCACATGGGAAAATTGATTGAGTGCAGCGGTTTTGTTTTAACGCTCCCTCTTACTGCAGGAATGGTTGAAGGTGATCTTTTTGCATTCAGAGCTGCGTTGACAGCATCTGTTACGATCAGAAAAAATACTGCACAAACAATACCTGATGCTGTATTGTATGGTTACGCAGCTGATGATATCGTTTTACAACCAGGCGAACAAGTTGTGTTGATTTGGAAAGCAGGTGTATGGAAAATTTTATCTTTTTCTCAGTTTACAATTTCATCACCTGTTGGAACAGTAGCTGCTTTTGCATCTGCTAACGTGCCTACAGGCTGGGTTAAATGTAACGGAGCATCATTAGATAGAACAACTTATGCCAGGCTATTTGCAAACATAGGTATATTGTATGGAACAGCGGATGGATCGCATTTTAATGTACCTGATCTGAGAGGTGAGTTTGTTCGTGGATGGGATGATGGCCGTGGTGTGGATACTGGCCGTGCAATCGCAACCGCACAAAGTGATTTATTTAAAGCGCATTCGCATACCTGGTTTAACTTCTTTATGTCAGGTGGTGGAGCTACCGGTTTTCCCGGAGGAAGTGCTCATGCCGGAACAGACACAACAGGTTCTACCGGTGGATCAGAAACACGTCCGCGTAACGTGGCCATGATGTATTGTATTAAATATTAAAAGTATGAGTAATAAAAAAGTTTTGCTGCACGAAGGTCGGCTCGTAGTTTACTGCTACGATGCCGACTCTTTGGAATACACAGGAAAGGATATCGCAGATACTTCTCCCCTGGATCCGGATGAGTTTTTAATACCCGCAAATTCTACTGCAGTAAAACCACCTGAAGCAAAAAAAGGAAAGGTACTTGTGTTTAATGGTAAGAAATGGATCTATACCGAATTAAAAAAATCAAAACAATACAACGTGCTTTCCATTCATGCCAGGGAACACCGAAATAGTTTGCTTGCACAAAGCGATTGGACACAAGGCCTTGATGTTCCTGAATATGTTGATCGTAAAGCATGGAGAAGATATCGGCAGGAGTTGCGTGACATTACAGCGCATCCGGAATTCCCTTTAAATTTTACTTTCCCGGAACAACCTAAAAATAAAAAGTCATGATAAAAAATATATTGGTTGATAGAATGAAAGGTGAGGCTGACTGGACCTTGTCACAATTCCATTTTGATGGAATAAAAAAGGGTGTTGGTGTAGAGGATGAATACCGGTTTATAAAAGTAAAAGGCGAAACCAGGATCCCGGATGGGATCTATAAAATGGGTCTGCGTGTTTCTCCTAAGTTTTCAAGTAGTTACTATCGTGATGACGAAGGGAATTTAATTTCTGCTAAGGACCGTAAAACACCGGAGCAGATTGCGAAGTATCATACAGCACACGAAATGATATGGGTGCTGAATGTCCCGGGCTTTGAGTATGTTTTATGGCATTGGGGAAATACGGATGATGACACCGATGGTTGTTATATTGTAGGCAGCGTGTTTGGTGCGTTAGGTACTCAAAAAGGTGTTGCATACAGCAGAGCAAAATATGTGGAGATCTATCCGGAGTTGTGGAGATCGATCAGGGCCGGTGAAGTTGAAGTGGAATATAAATCAGCAGCATAAAGCATTGTCATGTAAAGCAGCGATTACAAGGGCGGTGTGCCTTCATAGCGTAGCGGTTCTACGTGTATTAGCGAACCACATGATAATAAAAAAGCGTCCTTCGGGGGCGCTTTTGTTTTTGTATCATATCAATTGGAATTAAAATCTAGTTTTGTTTGTTTGCCTTTCATCAGCTGCAGTATTGCTTCCTGCTGTTTCTTTATCGCTTGATCTTTAATTTTTATTTGGTCCTTCAGTGCATTCACCAAAGTGCAATCCCTACAATTCGTGTCGGACATTTTTTAGTCCCAATACTATAAAAAAAACTGTAACCCGCAATGGACAAAGGAATACCGGAATTCAACTCGAGAGATGTGTCCTACTTACTCTTTTTAACCGTTTGTTTTTTGGAGGTGTAAGTAACCTTTGGAGCTGTACTATTACGAAGGCCGGCTATTGTTATTTCCTGCGCATTGATTGTTACTTTCATAGCTTCGATAGATTCCTTCATTGCGGTATTTTCTGCCAGTAGTTTATAATAAAGCTCTTCATCAATCTCAATCTTTTTATTCTCGATATCGCCTTTCCCTTCGAATAGAAAATTGCGGGCAATATTGTACGTATCGTGAATTTTTTGCAATAATTCGACAGGAACCTCTCTTTCACCTCCCCTGATTTTGGATAAGGATCCGGTATCAAATGGCATTTTTTTGGCGAAATCTGTTGGATTCTTAACCTTTCCTTTTTTTATTAGGAAAGTTATCACCTGCTCAATCCTTTGTCGTACGGGTATTACCATAGATTTTTATAAGTAATTAACAATTTTCTGTTAATAAATACAGTTGGCCATATTTGGCAAATGCCAAAAAATGCCATTTTTTTGTCAGACAATTTTGTCTATCAAATATAACAATAAATGAAACAGATATTACTTACACTAAGCGAAGAGGCGGTTGAAGCAATAAAAGAAAGTCAGGATTGCAGAAACCTATTAGCCTATGAGTTGAAGCGCTCTCACCGGACCATTGACCGATATCTAGCTGAAACACCGGTAAATATTTTTTTGACAACCGCACAGGCCCTTAAAATTATTTCCAAGGAAACCGGAATTACAAAATCAAAACTTTTAATCGAAACAGAAATATGAATTTATCCTACTTGAAATTCTGCAGAGCACAAGCTGAAGCTCGGAAAAAGAATGAAGCGATTGTTAAACGCGATAGCAAGATGCAATTGAAAATGATTTGCTCCAAGATGGAAGGTGGCCTGTTTGATATCTATGCAATGGTCTACACTTTTTCCACTTGTCCCGGTAAAGTTTATTTGGCATCCAAAATTTTTAAAAACTAAAACGATGGCATCACAAGGACTCAACTCGCCTTTTTTACTGAATGTATCATATCGTAACACTGACTTGACTGTTGAATTTAAAGGTGGTAAACGATATCGCTACAGCAATGTTCCGCCATCGGAATACGCTAAGATGATCATGTCATCTACTCCAGGGACTTATTATACTCAAAATATAAAAGGAAAATATCAAGGTAAACCACTAATGAAAAATCAAGCATGAGAAAAGAAGAAGTAAAAAAGGTAATCGAAAAATTGTATTCGGAAGATTATTTTAAACTGAATGCATTTAAGGAGCAATCTAGCAACTATTATTTTCAGTTTTCGGTGCTAAAGTCCAAGCTGCTATATGTTCAAACGCCACTCCATTGCTCTTTTGGAACGGTTAATATAACGGATAATTGGATTGAATTCAATGTGTTCCTTCCTTATGCGCTTGTTGATCATTTTTTAGAATACTATTTACCTGATTTAAAAACAATAACGGAATGATAGATTACAAAACAGATTACTGCAAAATAATTACAACGGATGCTGCTACGAAAAAAGCATCGTTCGATGCAATTGCATGGATGGGAATACAAGCAGCTACGCGCCTGGTTGATGAGCCGATTCTTGAAGTGAGAAAGTATGAAAGTGGCACACCAGGAATGCAGGATTGTGCAGTTGTGATGTGTAGCCGCAGAGTATTGTGGAGCATTCCCCGAAAAATTTTAGAACCAGTAAAAACACCTGTACACAAATGGTAGAATCAATTTTAATCACAGGCGCTTTGTGCGCAGGCTTACTCCTGATGGAGGCCCTAAGACGAATCCTTAAATATCTATTCAATGACAATAGAAGAAATCGCAATCGCAGAACTTATTAAAAGAGGCATGACAGAAGAATTTGCAGCGCAGTTTGCAAAGGAACTGTTGATTGGTTTTCCATTGGAGGTGGCCGAGCTGTATGCCCGTCAAAAATGGAAAGAAGGATGTGTGGCGCAACGCGATATCTGCCACAACACTAGAATACTGTTGAGGTACGATGACCTTGGATTAGAGCTTACAAAGGCAATACGTACGGAAGTAAGAAACGCAAAACAACCCGCTTTTAAATGAGAGGATTCGGAAGATTGATAACAGTTAATTCAGATAAGAAGCCGAAAGAGTTTGTTCGGGGAGATCAATTAACTCCGCAGTATTTGTTTGAATTAGGAATGTGTTTGTGCAATCGTTGTGGAAAGCTACACTGTGTTGATTACGCTTATTGCAATGATTGCTGCAGAGAGATAATAATTTTTTTAGTACCAGGTGAAAAGCCTGATGATGCAAAGATCAATGATTTAGTGACTGACTGGAGAAAGAGAGTAGGGAAGTAAATATTTATGAAACACACTTATGAATAAAAAGATTGATTTTGCTGCAATAAAAAACAGTGCAGATATCGTTGAGGTAATTGGCCGATTTGTGAAGCTGGAGCAAGTAGGCCCTCACTATATAGGCATTTGTCCATTCCACAATGAAGATACAGGTTCATTCAAAGTAACACCGAAGAAAAAGATTTTTAAATGCTTCGGTTGCGGTAAGGGTGGAGATGTATTTGATTTCATGGAGCTGCGTGGAATGACAAAGAAAGAAGCCGCGTTGTATATCGGTGATCCGAATAACACAGCAGCTGTTCCGCATGGTGCAGAGAAAGAACAAAAAGTAAAAAAAGAAAAAGCAGAATCGAAATGGAAACAAGTACTGCCTGCAGTTAAGGTTGACGGAATGTACAAACACCGGTACCACGGAGAACCGAATGCTACCTGGGATTATTTTGACAGGAATGGTGTGCTGATGGGTTGTGTTTGCCGGTTTGATCTGCCAAAGAAAAAAGAAGTACTGCCGCTGATCTATGCAACGGATGGGAAAATAAAAAAATGGCAATACCTGGGCTTTGATAAACCACGCCCGCTTTATAATTGGCATATTTTAGAAAAGCAACCAACAAAATCTGTGATTGTTGTTGAAGGAGAAAAGACAGCTGAAGCAGCAATGCTTTTGTTTCCAAAAACAAATGTAACAACGTGGATGGGAGGAGCGCAGGGAGTGAAGCACGCGGACTGGACTCCCCTACTCGGACGCATTGTTGTGTTGTGGCCGGACAATGACGGACCAGGCTTTGATGCAATGCAGGATGTTTATGATATCGTTAAAACATTAGCTGAAGTAAAGTGGGTTGTTAATCCTGCAGATGCTGAAAAAGGTTGGGACGTTGCGGATTCTTCCTGGACTCCTGAAGAAGCAAAAAAATATTCATCCAAAAATATTATACCGGTACCGGCACGTGAATCAAAAGCGTTGTATATCCCTGCTGATGCAGTTAAGCCAGCGCAAAGTGTTTTAAGCGCAGAAGATATCGCAGAAATACAACAAGAAGAGGCAGTGATAAGATCTGTTCTTGATGTTGTGAATAATCCGCCAACACCTCCGAATGAAGATGATCCGGATGGATTTCCATTGATGGGTACTGAACACTTCAGAATGCTTGGTGCGAGAAAAGAAGGCAATGGGATGATGTTTAATTTTTATGCATACAGCTCCAAAACTGTTATTGGCCTCACTCCTTCCTCGATGACAAAAAACAATTTAATGCAGCTGGCACCATTTAACTGGTGGAAGAATTCCTTTGGTGATGGTAAAGGATCTATTTCGGTTGATCGTGCAGCAAATTATCTGATCAATAAAAGTGCTGAGATGGGAACCTTCAGTGAAAAGTGGTTGCGTGGCCGTGGAGCATGGGTAGATGAAAAGCGTGTTGTGATTCATGCCGGGGATAAATTATTTATCAATGGAAAAGAAACTGCGCTTTCAAAATATCAATCAAAATATATTTATGAAGTTGGTGAACCAATGGGCTTTTCAGTTGAAGATCCTTTGGTTGAAAAAGATGCATCTCAACTGTTGGATCTGTTGAAACTGCTTAATTGGGAGCGATCAATCAGTGCATACTTATTAGCCGGGTGGTGCATTGTCGCTCCTATTTGCGGAGCGTTGAACTGGAGGCCGCATATATGGTTAACCGGTTCTGCCGGTACCGGGAAGACCTGGGTGTTCCAAAAAATCCTGCAGCTGCTGTTAGGTGAAACCGGATTGAAAGTAGAAGGTGAAACATCGGAAGCAGGGTTGCGACAAATGCTTGGCCACGATTCATTGCCGGTTGTATTTGATGAAGCAGAAGGTGAAGACAGAAAAGCGCAGGACCGTATGCAATCGGTACTCGCATTGATGCGTGCTGCATCAGCAAGTAATGGTGGAGTAATTGCAAAAGGCAGTGCAGGCGGATCTGCTAAAACATATCGTATCAGATCCTGCTTTGCTTTTGCATCGATATCCGTTCAGGTCGCACAGCAGTCCGACCGCACACGCGTTACAGTTTTGGGTTTAATAAAAGCGCGTGGAACGGATGTCGATAAGAAATGGCAACACCTTCAGGCTTGTTACAATGATCTGATCACAGAAGACTACTGCATTAAATTACGATCGCGCACCATCGCATTATTACCTACTATCCTAACCAATATAAAAACATTTAGCAATGCAGCAGCTGCTGTGATCGGAGAACAACGTGCCGGTGATCAGGTGGGGGTGTTGCTTGCAGGCGCTTACAGTTTGGTGAGCGACAAAGTAATTGATTATCAATCAGCCGTTCGATGGGTTGCTGATAAAGACTGGAGTGAAGAAAAAGGACATGGTGCAACGAGCGATGAAATTGCATTGGTGCATCATTTATTTGATCAGATGATCAGGATTGAAACTCAATACGCAACACGTGAGCGCACACTTGGTGAACTTGTATCGACTGCTTTATTATTGAGAATGGAATGGGATATCGGTTGTGATCACGCAAATGAAAGAATAAAACGAAACGGTATTAAGGTTGAAGGTGAATTCATTTACATCAGCAATAGCGCTGATTGGATTAAAAAAACATTAGCCGGTACAGCCTGGGCCAGGAACCATAATAAAATACTTATGCGTTTGCCAACTGCTGAAAGTGTTGATTCCGCACGCTTCTCATCCGTTACAACACGGGCCGTAAAATTTCACAAGGATCTGATGTTTAAAGATGTGGTGCCGGATACAAAGCCTCCGGACCCGCCTCCGGAAAATGCAATCGTTGCTAATTCGAATCTCATAGGCCAAGATACACAGTCGCAAATTGATTATAACAATCCTTAAAACAAAACAAATATGAAATTAAAAAAAATGGAATTCACGGTGGCTCACATGAAAAAGGGTGCAGCACCAGCTATCAGGGTAACAAAAGGAGGAGTGTTCTCTTTTAATAAAGGTTTATCCGAACACTTAAAACTTAATGCCGGTACCGGTGTTGATTTCTTCCAGGACGAAGAAGTGCCACGCGACTGGTACATTAAGCTGAGTGAGAAGTCACAAAATAAAGTAAGAAGAAAAGAACCTTCAAAAGGATATCTATTCAACAATGCAGGCCTTGCAGGAGCATTCCTTACAAGTATTGATGCTATTGATGATTCTAAATCATTCAAGGTGGCCACAGTTCCGGAGAAAGTTGGAAAGGAATTTTACTACGCAATATTAATCGGTTTACCTGAATAACTATGCTGATATACATCGCAGGAAAAGTGACGGACCTTCCGGAACACATCTACAAGACAAAATTTGATAATGCAGAACATGGATTACTGCTATTGAAATTCAAAGTTGTTAATCCATTGAAGTTACCACATAACCACGATAAATCGTGGAAGGAATATTTGAGAGAAGATCTGAAGGCTTTGAAAAAGTGTGATGGTGCATTCATGTTATACAACTGGAAAGACAGTCGCGGAGCCTTAATTGAGCATTGGTTTGCCAAGCGTTACAACAAGACAATTATTTATCAACCCAATTATATATCATAAAAAATGAAAGTAAAAATAACTGCAGTAGGACACCTGGGCCGTGAGTGTTCAGTTAAAATAATCAACGGTGTAAATGCGATCAGCTTTTCAATGGCTGTTACGGAAAAGTATAAAAACAAAGAAGGTGTGCTAATCGATAACACCACCTGGTTAGAATGTACGCTGTGGAGAAAGCCTGAACACAGCACCGTAGCGCAATACTTAAAGAAAGGTCAATTGGTAATGGTTGAAGGTCGCCCGGAAGTAAAAGCCTATAAAAGCAGAGAAGGTGAAGCACGTGCATCCCTAACTATTCGCATTGATGAATTGTTATTGTTGGGCGGTTCTAAATCTGCTGCACCTGGTGCGGAAGGTTCAGCACCTGCAGCAGACAATCCCGGAGGCGCTGACTTTGTACCAAAAACAAATGCACAGGAAGAAGATCTTCCATTCTAAATAACATTTTAAAAACAATATGAAACACATGGAAAAAGAAACACGAGAAATATTGCTTCAATGCAAGTTAGGAAAGAACAGCATAGCTGCTCCCCAAATTGATAAGATCGAATTACGTACAGCGGTATTCGAAAAACTTGAATCGATTGGTGGTGCCTGGAAAGGTGGCCGCTCAAACGAATTTGATTTTAAAGAGGATCCTGCAGCAGCCTGGAGAAAATTAATTGCGGACCATTCCGATATCGCGGATGAAACTTTATGCACAAAGTGTAAAGATAAATTAACTACTGCAGAGAAAATGACCGTGTTCCCTTATACGGAAGATGAAGTGATCTGCGATGCGTGTAATGTTGCGTTGGTTAAAAGCGAAGCTGCCGCAGAAGCTCCATTTGAATCAACACCGGATCTGCTTGCTGATAAAATGGTGAAGCTGGCAGAGATTGATATGAGTGATACGGTTGCTGATCCGTGTGCAGGTAAGGGAAGTATTGCAAAAGCAATTAACAAAATTAAAAAAGTTGATACAGTTTTCTGTTATGAACTAGAACCGTCAAACCACAAGCGTTTAAAGAAGGTTCCGAATGTAGGTTTTGTACGCGCTGATTTTTTGGATCCTTCTTATCCCTGGGAGCATTTTGATAAGATCATTGCACACCCTCCTCTTTCAGAGAACCTCGATATCTATCTCATCCATGAAATGTATCAGCGTTTAGAAAAAGGCGGACGCATTGTTACGCTTGCCGGTAAGGATTGGCAAACCGCTAAAAGTTATCCGGCTGCTCACTTCCGCGTGTGGTTGGTAGAAATAGGAGCCAAGGTGATCGAAGTGCCGGCAGAGGAGCTGGTGGAGATTGAGTGTACTACTCCATTTGTAATCATTGTAATCAATAAATAATTATGGAAATAAAAGCGATAATAAAAATAGTGGTTGACACTTTAGAAGTGAACAGCCCTGCTGATTTAGAGCTGCTGGTACTGCCTCACGGACGGATCGAACACATGGATGCGCGCAGCGTAATTTTTAAGATTGCGGATATCGATGAGCATCAGATGTGTGATGTGAGCAAAGAATTAGGTTGCTCAATAGATATGGGAAATTATGCATTGGATCGCTTTCATAAACAAATCTATACACACAGGCGGCTGAACAGCAAGTTTGAGGAATGCCTGAATAAATATTTTGAACTGGAAAACATAACAATTTAAAAAAGTTAAAACCTCTCGGTGTGCAGGTGACCGTGCAAAAAATGGATACAGTAATACAAGTGATTACCAATGTGTACACGATGCTTCTGCTTGCGCTCGTCTACCTTTTATCAGGACTTTGTTCCGAAATAATAGAAATAAAAACGAGTGAAAAATGTTGGTGGGGATGGGTTCCTGTGCTTAACACAATTTGTACTACAGCGATTGCTGTAGGCGCTTTGGTATTATTCACTATTGAAATAATTAAAAAAAGATTTGAACAGTAGCAGACTGATTTCTGCAATAATAAAAACCTAAACAAATGCCAAGAACAAAAGGAAGTACTAACAAAAACAAACCCGCTGCTCCGGTTAAATCGAAGCATGATCCGGTTGATCATCCATCACATTATACTGATGGCAAAATTGAAGTGATCGATTTTATTGAAGACAAAAAATTAGGATATCACCTGGGCTGTGTAGTTAAATACGTTGCACGTGCCGGTAAAAAAGATGCTTCAAAAACAGTTGAGGATCTAAAAAAAGCAGCCTGGTACCTGGCTCGCCAAATTAAGAACCTGGAAAAAGTAAAGTAATAATCAGCGGTCCCGCATAATTGCGGGGCTGCTTAATAAATTAACCATGAGCGATATCATATTAACATTCGGGCCTGAAGAGTTTAAAGCAAGCCCGGAATACATTGAAGGAATTAAGCAGGTGATGATAGCACAAATTAAAATGATGCGAAAAGCAATGCCTTATTCAGTTGCTGAATGGTATTGCGGATCCTGCAAAATAGGTGATACAAGATCATCAACAAGCCTCAGTTTTCAATATGCCAGTAAAGCCGAAGCAAAATGGATGAAGGCGCGTGGCCAGGTGTATGTTGAAGTAAAGTTTGAAAAAGTAAAAAATGAAAAAACTAGATAAAGAAATTAAAAGGAAGCTCATCCGGTATGTCCGTGCAGAGCATTCAATATGCACGCTGTCCAGGACTATTATGCTGGTGGGGGGGGGGGGTAAACCGCCTTAGTGATGTTGATGTGATCACACAGGACAGAATTCGCGTGCTGATGACAAAAGAAAATTACAGAGTGTATTCACAACCAACATTATTCTAACCCTTAAAAAATACAATATGAAAACAACACAACAGCCATTAGAAATGACCATCAGGAACGGGACTCTTTTTATAAACGAAAATATTCAGATTGAGTTTGCTGAAGCATTTTTGAAATTGCCTGAGCAGGCAAAAGATAGTTATGAATTTCATTCGGATAAAACACCGGTGAAAAAAGAAGCCGCGCAATTGTCTGCAGCAGCACCTAAAAAAAATACAGGTACTGACGCGGACCAGGTGCGTGAACTTATTAAAGATTTTTTGTCTGAAGGGCCTACAAAATTACAGCGGTTATCGAGCATGATAGCAGCTGCAGGACATGAGATTAAATATTCCGTACTAAATAATATTTGCTGGAACATGAAAAAGAAAGGTGAATTATTTTCACCGGGTAGCGGAGTGTATGCATTATTCGGCAAAGTAAAGAAAGCTCATGAAGAGAAAAAGAAAGTAACAAAAGAGCCTAAAACAGCGAAGGCGAAGGTTGTTGTTAATGTGGGACAAAATTCTGAGATCAAAAAAATGATCACTGAATACTTAACAGAGAATGGTCCGAAGGATATTTCCGATATCCTGGAACACGTTCAGGAGGTTCATCCGGATATCACAAAAAGTTATATTAAAAATATTTTTTACAACGGTAAAAAAGACGGAAGCATTCTGAATCCGGACCGTGGAATTTATTCTGTTCCAAAAGGGAAATCTATTTCACAAGTAGTGAGTGTTGAAATTGTAAAAGGTGGTTTGCCGCCAATGAAAGCCCCTGCATCAGTGGTAGCTCCTGAAGTGGAAGAGGAAGAAGAAGAGCCGCAAGCGCAAAGAGTTTATCAAACATATAAAACCGGGGATAACATTCTTGAAGGCGATGAAATACAAGTGCTATCTCCTGATGCAAGAACGGATGATGATATCCTGAATTTTCCTGAAGATGTAGCTGAGCAATTCGGAACAATCACGCGTTGTGATGAAGGAAGCAGCATGGTGAATGTGAGGATCAATAGAACCGGAAGTGAGATACTTGTTTATCCGCATTGGATACGATTAGCACAGAGAGGAGAATTAAAATGAAAATTATAATTGAGAATACTTCCAAAATTATACACTTAAACGGTGTTCCTGCAAGGATTTGGGAGGGTGAAACTGAAAGTGGCATAAAGGTCCTTTGCTACGTTACGCGTATTGCGGTCGATAGAAATGAGGGCAGAGTAAATGAGTTTGAAAGTGAACTAAAAAAAGAAAAGGTCCCTTCTCCGGAGGTGCAGGCTATACCATTACGAATGATCATTTAAAACAGCTGCAGACTGAATTCTGCAATATGAAAAAACACTAATATGAAAACGACACCAAAATTACAACAGATTAACATTGCCGATATCACGACACGTGACCAGGTGAGAACAATCTTTGATGAGGACAGTCACGATGAGCTGACAAATTCAATCAAAGAAAAAGGAGTACTGCAGCCGATCGGTGTGCGAAAGGTTAAAGATAAAATTGTATTGATCTACGGTGAGCGAAGATATCGCGCTGCAAAAGCAGTACTTACAGCACACAAGGACCGCACAACAATTCCTGCAGTTGTATTTGAAGAGATGACGGATGAAGAAGCACTGGAGCTTCAGATCATTGAGAACTTGCAGCGCAAAGATGTGCATCCGGTAGAAGAAGCAATCGCATTTAAAAATTTATTAGGAGTGAAAGGTTTTGATATCCTGGAGATATCGAAACGAGTTGCAAAAGGGATCGCTTATGTGGGTTCCAGGTTAAAGCTGAATGATCTGATCCCTGAGTTTCAAAAAGCGTTTTACAAGGACCGTATGAATTTAACAACGGCTTTAAAACTTTGCAAGATAGCAGCTGCTGATCAGAAAGAGTTGTGGAAGGAGCGGTTTTCTCAGAATGAAAATAACATTGATGTGAATACCTGGACACTTAATAAATACATGAATGATTTAGTGAAGGCGCCCTTTGATACGAAAGATCCTTTGTTAAATAAAAAAATCGGAGCGTGCAGTACTTGCCCATTTAATACCGCTTCCAACACATTATTATTTCCGGATGAGAGTGGAAGATCTATTTGTACTAACAGTAGTTGTTATCGTGAAAAGTGCGATACGTCTTACAAAATTAAACTGAAGGAAGCAGTTGATAGTCCGGAAATGATTCTTGTTAGAGGCTCGCATGGCCACTTAGAAAAGGATGCGCAGGCGTTAATTAGTAAGGGTCATAAAGTTTATTTGTCAAATGGTTATACTTCAGTAGATATGCCTGATGCTGTGGAGAGATCAGAATTTGAAGAGGATTTGGAAAATGAAAACTATGATTCTAAAAAAGAAATGGAAGCAGCGTATGCTGATGCGCTGAAGGACTACAAAGAGGATATGAAAAAGTATGAAGCCGATATCGCTTCAGGAAAGTATGTGAAAGCATTTGTTGTGGAAGGGAATGATAAAGGCCAAACAATATTTGTAAAAATAAATAAGAATACATCAGGATCTTCCTCCGGTAAGTCAACTGCAAAATCTGTGCAGGAAAAAATGAAAGAAGGGAAAGCGACAGCTGCTGATATCAGAAATGAAATTGATCGGATGAATACGGCTGAAGTGCGAAAAAGGGAATTAGACGAAGAGAAGATCTGGCCAAAGGTGTACGAATTTGTTGATGAGCACAAACCATTCCTGACAAACACAAAGGATCTTTCCATTGCTGAAAAAGTAGCGCTTATCATTACTTTGGAAAATAAATTATTTCATAATGATATTGATGAAATTTTTGAAAAAGCGGGTTATAAAGAAGGCAAAAATGATGTGCCGTTATTTACCTGGTTGATCAACAATCATAAAAAATTAGACGGTTTTATAAATCAGTTTAGCAGATTTCTAATACTTGATGGTGTGAGTGCATCTAATGGCAATGCTGCAAAACGCGAACGTGATGCAGCTATTCAGTGTGTAGCAAAAGAATATGGTGCCAATCATATAAAAGTAGTTAGGGATGCGCAAATGGAAGAGCGTGAAAAAAGAGCTGTGAGATTGAAAGCAGCTATCGATAAGTTGAACGCACAGCTGAAGCCGGCAAAAGTAAAGGGTGATAAATTAAGCCCTAATGTAGTAGCCGCTTTTAAAACTAAAGGAAAAGGATTGGCTGCGCTGCTTCCAGATGCGAAAAAGAGATCAAAGAAATAATTAACCAGGCCACCGGTGATCACCGGTGGCCATAAAATTATTGATATGAAAACAGAAATAAAAACAGAAGATATATTGCATTTGTACTTAGGATTTGAATGCCATGTACATAATAGTCGGCAATTGAATAGAGTAATCGGGATCCATACGAACGGGAATGTTCAGGTGTCCCATGCACAAGCTGCACAGGATAAGTTTGAAGCGGAATACGTTACGCTTATCCTTCGTCCACTTTCCGATATCACAGAGGAAGAAAAAGAAGATGTGCATAAAATAAGAGATGAAAATTTTACATCGCCAACACTTGAAACTTATGGTCGAGTAACGCAATACTTGTTGAGAAAAGGGTTTGATGTATTCGGACTTATTGAATCGGGAAAAGCAAAAGATAAAACTAAAATGTAATGAAGAAAGAGCGGCCAATATTATTTAGCACACCAATGGTGCAGGCACTGTTGGATGAAAGTAAAACAGTTACCAGGAGAGTTAATGGTTTGGATAAAGTAAATGAAAGCCCGTTAAAATGGCGTTTTTGTCGTTTTAACGGTAGCCACGCAATTTTCTGCGAGAGTAGTAATTCTGAGTCACAAATTTTTATTAAGTGTCCATACGGAAGAGTAGGAGATGCTTTGTGGGTGAGGGAAAAATGGGAGAACCAAACTAGTAATGGAAAGCGTGTGAATTTTTTTGCTGGAAATATTGAAGTGCAACATAATCCTGCATATAGAAATCTTACAAAATGGAAGCCTTCTATCCATCTAAAAAAAGTTGATGCTCGACTTTGGCTCCAAATAAAACATATTGGAGTTGAAAGGCTGCAAAGTATATCTGAACCGGATGCTGTTGCAGAGGGGATATATAAAAGGTATAACGATCTCTTTAATGAAATGAGATACAAGGATTATTTAGCTGATGCTTTCCCTGCTAATTTTTGGCGTAATCCGGTTTCCTCCTTTAAATCCTTGTGGCAATTAGTTAATGGTTTGGATGCATGGGATAAGAATCCTTGGGTGTGGGTAATAAGGTTTGATGCGGGAATTGTAGTATATAAAACAGCGGCTGTAGGGCCAACAATAATTTAAAAACATGGTTAAGAAAATATTAATAATTCCATCAGGAACGCCTGATGAAGTAGAAAAAACAAAAGTTGGATACAAACAATAATTTAATAATTAAAAAAATGGCAGAAGAAAAATACACACTTGGAGATCTGAAAAAATTTCTCTCCACATTAACAGAAGAACAATTAAAGCAACCAGTAAGAGCTTGGGATGAAGATACGTGCCATATTATACATGGTGAACACATTGTAGATGAACCTATTTACATGGATAAATATAATGATGAGAATCGTGGCACTTTGGAAGAATTGAAGGAGCAGGAAGGCGAAGATTTCAAGGAAGAGGATTTTGAAATATGCACTTCAATTGGAACAATAGCACTGTTAATAGAATTTTAATATGGAAGAATCACTTGCATTTACCCTTCTGCGGCTGAATGCCCAAAACGAATTTTTAAAACGAGCAGGAGTAATAAAAGATTATAAGGTAGAACTTACTACCGGTAATTATTCTATGTCTAAAGATGGTAGAGTAAAACACGATTTTATAATTAATCAAATGATTGTTCCGGTGACACCAGTTGTAGAGTTAAATTTTTCGTTTACAATTGATAAGGAAAAAGTGGGAGTGTACGATGATCTGAAGAAGGTATATAAAAGTGAATGTTCCCGGCGCGGAAGTAGATCCGGTTTATCATTCGCTAAAACACAGTATGAATATAACGGTAAATATGAATAGTAAATGAAAGTTATTCATACACATATACGCGATGAAAAACACCTCCAGGGCTTGACTGAAGAGGAGAAGGTTTTTATTCGTAGATTCGCTAAACTAACAGCAAATATCATTTTAGAGGACCATGAAAAAAGCATTCGCTTATCTCCGAATATCAAACGATGATCAAAGTAAGTTCTCTATTTCGGGCCAGCTGCTTTGTATTGAGGAGTATTGTAAAAGAAATAATATTACGCTCATCAAAATATTTACTGATGATGGTTATTCCGCAAAGGATTTTAACCGGCCAGCCTGGAAAGATCTGCAATCTGTTTTAAAAAAGAATACTGTTGATTTTGTGATCGTTTGGAAATACGATCGCTTAATCCGGAACGCTGTTGAAGGATTGGTATTTGTTGAGCATCTTGAAAATAAATTGAATACCGTCCTGGTGTCAGTGATGGAGAATTATTCCATCGATCCTTCAGATCCTTATTTTTTTAAGCACCGCGCAGATATGTTTGTTGATGCGGAATTTGAACGAAGAAGAATTTCCGATCGTACTAAAATGGGATTGTGGTCCGGTAAATCACAAGGCCGATATTTGCGTAAAGCTCCGTATGGTTATAAGAATGTTCGTATAAAATCAGATGGGCAAATTACTGTTGAACTCAGGAAGAAGGGTGTTGCTAATATGGATACTTCTCATATTGTTCCGGATCCGGAACAGGCAAAAATAGTGCAGAATATTTTTGATGATTTCCTAGCCGGTCACACTTATGTTATGATACTTAATAGAGCTGTGGCAGCAGGGTTTCCTCTTACGGCAAAAGAAGTAATCAAACGGATCCTTACTAATGAAGTATATGCCGGGTTGATTAAAGTGCCGGCATATAAAACGGCTGGCAAAAAAACTATCCCTGGTGTTCACGAAGCGATCGTGCCGGTGGATGTGTTTTGGAAAGCGTATTATAAGGTCCAGGAGATCACTCGACCTTCAGGTCCAAAAATTATGGATGAGAATTTACCGCTCCGTGGATTCATTTTGTGTGAAAACTGTGGAGCTGGCCATACCGGAACTAAGTGTAAAGGCAGATCTGCTTATTACTATTATTATTGGTGCAATTCCTGCAGAGGAACAAATTATCCTTCAGTAAGAGTTCAAAAGGATATTCAAAATATACTTTCCGGATTGTCGCTATCTCCACGATTGTTAGAAGCATATAAGGGTGAATTAAAACTTATAGTATCTGAATCGATGGAGGATAGTCAGTTGAGAATTGATCGTGAAAAGGCTGAAATGGAATCCCTGGAGAAGAAACTTAAATCCATTGAGGAGAAGTTTATCGATGACCGGATCAACCAGGAGATGTTTCAAAAATGGTCCGTTCAACTTAATACTGAACTTGCAAAAAAACGGATATTGGTTTCTGATTTGCAAATGACCGGTGATGTTGATTTTATTATAGATAAATACCTTCCCTACCTGACAGATCTTGCCGCTGTTTACAATCAGGCTTCGATTCCGAATAAGATTGAATTGATGAGAGCGATTTTTCCGGGCGGTTTGAGTGTAAATCCTACCGGTTATCGAACCGCTTTACTCGCTGATGTGTTTTCGCCAAACGCCTCGTCGTTATTGGGCTTATTGGAGGTAAAACAAAGCGGGGAACACTCTTTTTTAGGAGTATCCCCCGCGAAGGGTCGTTCATGGGGCTCAACTCGAACCATTTTAGAAGTAATTGAGAAAATATTAAAGGCTGCATAAGTGTTTTTAGTTAAGTTTTTGCGCATCCTTTTAAGTTTTTTTACCAGTTTATTGAATATAATGTAAAGGTATAAAAATTATTTAGTCCATTTTCCCTCCTTCCGGATCTATAAAATACATTTGTCCTAAACAATGTAGATATGTCCACGGAGCCAACTTCAAAGCCTGTATTCTCATTTAAGGAGCTAGTCTATATTATGGCTCTGATATCAGGTTATCTCATGCAGCAATCTACAATGAAACAGGAAATTAATGCTGCTGTGGCCTCAATAAAAGCTGATAAGGAAATAGTGAATTTGCAGCTTGCTGTTATCAAGAAAGATATCGATGTTTTAAATGGCCGATATGATTTTCTTGTACGAAGAGATCTGCAGGTGGCCACTAAACCAAAGGAAATAAAAATCGAAACAGAATAATATGGTACCAGGATTATTTGACAGTATAGCAGGAGCTGTAAAGGGCTTATTCGGGAATGATGGAATTTCCGGATTGATAGATAATGTTACAACAACCAAAGAAGAGAAGCTGGAGCTGCAGGCAAAGCTCGCTGGAATTCAAAATACTTTTGAAACCAGGCTTCAGGAACTGGTGCTCGAAAGAGAGAAGTTAAGAGTTCAGGAGAATGAGGCGTATTTAAAAGATATGGCCGATGCCAGGAACCGTGAAATACAAATCGCTACTTCAGACAAAGCTCCTTTGATCAATAAGATTATTCAACCAATTTTGGCTTTGCTATTATTAGGTAGCTGCTTTACCATGTGGTACACCATTTTATTTAAAGATATCCCGCATGAAAAGGAAATGCTGGTTGCTGGTATAGTTGGATCCTTAACTACTATTGCAATGGGTGTGGTAAGTTATTATTTCGGGAGTTCTTCCGGAAGTAAAACAAAGTCTGATCAACTTGACAAATTAATGAATAAGAGTTAACTTTGTGGTATGAACCACACAGAAACTACCGCGCCATCCCTTGACACTCTTATTGGAGGAATGTCATCCTACGAAAGATTTTCATTGAGTAAAGAGTTGAAGCAAATAACAGGTATCTTAAAGCCTAATGAAACTCCAATTCAGACACTAAAAGTATATTGCAAAAAGAAATTCGGATTATTAATTGTAACTCCTGATGCATTGCATTTTATTAGTTGCGGATTATTTTGGGGAACACAAATTCAATCCTTCGCTTATTCAAGCATAGTAAACGTTTACAGCCGTACAGATTTATTGAATGGATCTGTTACTATTAATTTAAAAAATAGTGAGTCTGTTTCTTTTACTCAAATTCAAAACGCTAAGATCCCGGAGTTAAAAAATTTCATCACTGGCCACCTGGCGTAGGTAATTTTATTTTATAGATTTATCACCATGAAATCTATGAAATCAAGATTGCTCATTTTCTCCTTAGTAGGATTATTTGCGCACGTTGCCTTCAGCTTTATCTCTGATCCGGTACCGAAAACAAGTGACGCTGTGAGCGTTGAAAAAGCCGTGCTTACAACTGATGGTATTGCTGTTGTAAGTTATGAAACCATTGCGCCTGTGACCGCAGGTTATGAATGTTTTTATGCTGCAGGCCAACCTATCCATTTAGAAAACACTTTTGTACCGGTAGCGGAAATTGATACGCGATTGTGTATCCCCTGGGACCACGGAGTTTATATTACCAAGGTTGAACCATTCTACAAATCGCCTTATGTTGATGACAGCTATATTTGGAAATATTCAGTCCAGTATAACTGTTAGAAAATAAAAATACATTATGAAAAAAGCCTCCTGATCAGGAGGCTTTTTTGTGGTGATCCCGGAGAGATAAGTATGTCCTCCAGGATTAAAAAAACTCTGACATCTTTTTAAAATAGAACACGATAGCATTCACTGGAGGACAATGTCTTTCAGAAAGCTATCGTGTTTTTTTTATTGTAAATGTCAGAGGATCCAAATGTACAAAACTTATTATATATAAAAATGAAAACTCCTATTTCTTATTATGGTGGAAAGCAAAAGCTGGCCACTGCTATACTAAAATTGATACCTAAGCATACGCTTTATTGTGAACCTTTTATTGGAGGTGCGGCAATATTTTTTGCAAAGCATCCATCACCGGTAGAAGTGATCAATGATGTAAATAAAGAGATGATAAACTTTTACCGGACCGTACAGAATGATTTTGTTTCCCTGGAAAAAGAAATCAGGATCACGTTGCACAGTAGAGATCTGCACCGTAAAGCAAATGTAATTTATCAGAACCCGGATATGTTTTCGGAAATAAAGCGCGCCTGGGCTGTGTGGGTTTTATCGACACAGAGTTTCGCTTCGATGTTGGATGGCAGCTGGGGCTATGATGTAGGAGCTAATACAACAACAAAAAAGATAAGTAATAAACGTGATTCATTCACAGAGGATTACGCGATACGGTTGCAGAATGTACAGATTGAGTGTGCTGATGCATTAAGAATTATTCGGGCCAGGGATACTCCGGAATCATTCTTTTATTGCGATCCTCCGTACTACAATTCTGATATGGGTCATTACGATGGTTATTCAATAGAAGATTATGAGGCGCTGCTTAAAACGCTTTCTACAATAAAAGGAAAATTCTTATTAAGCTCATATCCTTCTGCAATACTTGCTAAGTATGCTACAGAGTTTGGGTGGCATCAAAAAGAGTTTGAGCAATCGGTTTCTGTTGCAAATAATAATGGGCCACAAAAGAAGAAAACAGAGGTATTAACGGCAAATTATTTTATTGATTATTCGCTGCAGTTTGAATAAGTAAATTAATTCAGGAGATTGTTTGTTTCACGTTCTGCTTCAACTGCGGTAGCTGTTGAAGCAGTGCATCTTTCCTGACACACCCGGTTAATGGATTGTAATTTCATTTCTATAATCGATAGCTGCTCTTTTGTAATAATGTATTTAGGATCACTCAAAACTTTCCCGATCAGATCGAACGCCTGGCCATGATCCCCTGTATCAAGTATTGATTTTTTTTGCGCCCACACTTCCCTATATACACCGTGAACCCCTCGCACGGATATTTTGATTTTACTTGTTTTATTATATTTTGATACTAACATTCTGAAGTAAGACATTGATGAATCAGGCACTTCCACCTGTTTGCTGCATCCATTTTTCAATGCTTCATCAATTAATTGATGAACAACCTTCGTAGTTATTTTTTCCATGCTCCAAATATATATAATGTTATTATAAAATATCTCACCTTTTATAATATAATTATATAATAAAGTGATACAAAAAAAGATAACAATATTATACTTTTTGTCGGTTGCCTTTCACTAAAATATAAACGGTTTCCGTTGACGTTTACAGATGCGTTTACATTTTTGTTTACGCTTAAAATGCCGTTAATGTTGATTATTTGATGAGTTGTAAACAAAAATTTCACTCTGAAAAAATCTATAAAAGGCTGTTATGTATGTGTGTGCGTATGCGCGCGCGCGTGTGCGCCTGTATATATATATCTATTTATAAAATTATTATTATTATGTTGACAAAAGCGGAAATCTTTAATAAAATAAAGGCTTTTAGCGTAAACAAAAATGTAAACAAAGCGTAAACTAAAATTATTCTGTTTACGTTGAAACCATTGTTAACAAAAGCCGTTACATTTGTACCATGTCCTCCAATACACTAAGAATTGATGTTAGTAAGGCAACTAAAGAGCTTCAGAAAATAGCTAAAGATCTGACAGCTGCAAAAGTAAATCAATCTATATCTCGTGCCATCAATCACACACTTGGTAAGGCTAAAACATCAGCAAACAAGATGGTTCGGGATGCTTACAAAATGCCTGCAGATGAAGTACGAAACAGGATATTTATAAATCAAGCATCTTCCTCCTCGCTCACAGGTAAGTTGATCGCCGTGAAAGCTCCGTTGCCAATAGCTGCATTTAATCCGAAGGCTGTAATAGGCAACATTGTTACTAAGAGAGTGGGGTCATATCGTAATGCTAATAACAAAAAGGTAGCGACGTATGGCAGTAGTAAGGTCCGGTCAGGTGTTGTAGGGGTTACGATTGAAATTGTAAAAGGTCAAACAAAGACAATAAAATCGGCCTTTCTGGCCATAGGCAGAACATCAGCAGGCAGTGTTAAGGCAGCTGGTAAGTATGCTGATAATGGCTTTGAGTTTAGCGATGATGGGAAGGGGAAAAGAACAACCATGAATACCAAGTCTGTATTTTGGGCAATACAAAGCCAAACTGTGGGCACTGATTTAACTAATCAGGTAAGGGATGACTACAGAGCCCGTGTGCAACATGAGTTAATTAAAGGGCTTAAATATGCCCAAAAGAAGGCATAGTTTGAGATACATTGCAACACCTTTGCGTACCATTCAAAACACCTATATTTATTGACTTATACACCATCAACACGCTATACTATTAAATTGGTATAGCGTGTATAGTTTTTGGGTCCTCCTACGCCCGAATACAATGCGATGCGCTAGCAG
>Ga0172380_10001197_pt1 | contig 45545 bp, 43 predicted proteins | sample Leawe162metaG_FD_119747 | JGI IMG/M metagenome (GOLD analysis project Ga0172380, IMG submission 119747) | Leachate microbial communities from a municipal landfill in Southern Ontario, Canada - Leachate well 162 metaG | ecosystem: Engineered > Solid waste > Landfill > Unclassified | place...
CCTGAGACTTCACCTTACGCACAAACTAGTACCGCTGATGGTTTCTTTAACCCTCCATCAGTTGCGCATCAGCCTGGCAAGGCAGGGCGTAGAGTGCTTAACATGGTGATTGTGAACTGTTTAACAGCTGGTGGCGTTTGCAGGCCAGCAACAGTACTAGGTATAGGTAAATTTTTGATGCAAAAACGTGCAAATCAGCCATCCGATAAAGAATTGTATGTTGAATTTGGCGGGCTTTTACCAACCCCATTACCAACTAGTGACATTAAGTTATATCAATAATCATGAACACTACCCATTTAAATATTATAAGTAAACGCGTTCAGGCACGGCAGTGTGGTGCTGCGGTTGTGGAATTTGCCTTGTTGCTCATTCTGTTATTGATAATCGTGGCTGGTGTTGTCGAATTTGGCCGGACATTCTGGTACTACGACGCGCTAACCAAGGCCACACGCGATGGTGCACGTTTTCTTTCTAATGCCAGAGAGAGCTCAACGGTAGCGATAAATGCCTCGCATATAGATATGGCGAAGACGATGGTAGCAAATGCGGCAACTTTAGCACAGGTGCCTGGTTTTAATAGTGGTCAGGTTACGGTGACCTGTGACACGGCCTGTGGTGCTAACCCGACTTATATCACTGTAAGCATTGGTTATCCGGTGACTATTGGTAGCTGGATTCCATTTGTCACGCTGGTTGGTGCTCCATGGGATGCTACTTTGTCACCCTACACCACCATGCGGTATATGCGTTGAGGATTGCTGACATGTTGAAAATGATGAAAATTTCTCACAACACCCCTCACCGCCAGCGCGGTGCGGCGGCGGTCGAGTTTGCCATTATTGCAATGCTGTTATTCACGCTGTTGTTCGGCATTATTGAATTTGGACGCCTGTTTTATGTGTTTAATACGGTGCAAGAAGTAACGCGGCATGCGGCGCGGGAGGCCGTGGTTAGATGGGTGGATAACTCCAGCACTAGCCCTGCAAAGACCTTGGCATTGTTTGGCGGTACCAACCTGCCTGCCGGTGCCGAGATTACAGCCGCAAATATCAATATTGATTATCTAACAGCTGCTGGCGGTACGCCCACACCTTTTCCAGGTAGCGCAGCAGACAATATATCGGCATGCTTGAGTGGACCAGATGGTTGTATTGCGCTGGTGCAGGTGTCAATCACAGGTGCAACTTACTCGCCAATGGTGGGCTTATTCCCATTTTTGGCAGTGCCGATTCCAGCTTCAACGGTGACCATGCCTGCGGAAAGTATGGGATACAGAGGTTAAATAAAATGGCGACTAAAATGAAAATAATAGTGATTTCGCCCAATAAGGCGCTAAAAGATAAAATCCGCCAAGATGTTCAGGGCATTGATGCTGCACGCCAAGTGTTGTTGTTTGATGGCGGGATAGAAAACATTGAGCTGGTGGCTAACCAGGAACATCCAGACATCATCATCATGGAGGGTATGTGCCAAGACATCAGGAAATTTAAGGTGTTGGAGCAGTTTAATCAGCAGCACCCGGATGTTGCATTGGTTATTTTGTGTGAAAACGCATCGTCAGAATTTTTGATGGAGGCAATGCGAAACGGTGTGAAAGATGTATTGCATTTGCCGTTGGTGATGAGTGAGTTGCAATTAACAGTAAATAGGATTGAAGCTAAATTAAAAAAAGCTGACCCCATGCAGAAAATGGCAAAAGTGATTGCTTTTGTCGCAAGCAAGGGCGGTAGCGGGGCTACGTTTTTAGCCTGCAATTTAGGCTATGTATTGGCCGTAGCCAATGAGGCAAAGGTAGCGCTACTGGATTTGAATTTGCAGTTTGGTGATGCTGCACTGTTTGTTTCAGATGCTGTGCCGGTCAATACATTGGCCGATGTGGCGGCTAACATTTCACGCCTAGATGCCTCTTTGCTAACGTCTTCTATGGTGCAGGTGTTGCCTAACTTTGGTGTGCTCGCGGCGCCTGAGGACGCTGAGCATGCTCAAGATGTAAAGCCGGAGCATATTGAGGCGCTACTGAAATTGACTGAGGCGCACTACGATTATGTGATTATGGATATTGGCAGCACACTTAATGCCACCAGCGTGAAGGCTTTAGACCATGCCGACCTGATTTTTGTGGTGTTGCAGGAAACATTGCCATTTGTTCGCGATTCCAAACGTTTGATTTATGCTTTGCAATCGCTGGGATACACAAAAGACAAGGTTCATTTGATTCTAAATCGTTATGAAAAGGGTGGCGATATTCGGTTAGAAGACGTAGAGGCCACACTGGGTACGAAGGTCTATAAAACGATTCCTAATAGTTATGACGCGGTTTCAACTTCGGTTAATCAAGGCGTACCTATCATGAAAATTGCCAAGCATGACCCTGTAACCAAAGCATTGCAGGAGGTAGCTTTGAAGCTGACAGAGGGATCACAAACGAAAAAAAATGGCTGGTTAGCTGGTTTGTTACATCATGCCTAGCAATAGCTGGTATGACAAATTGGTGGTTTTTTAGTGGCAGAAATTATTCGTGCAAAGTTTTTTTAAGAATAAACGCTGAATTGAGGAAGGAATTGGATTATGTCGCTACGAGACAGGTTAGAAGATATTAAAAATGATACGACTCAGGTGCCATTAAATGTCCAGAACAGTGGGTTTATGGGCAATAAGATTTATCAGGAGTTAAGGTCGCGGATTCATCGTAAGTTGCTTGACCGTGTTGATTTAGCCATGATGGAAAACATGGCGCCAGAGCCGTTGCGTGAAGAGCTTAAAACTTTGGTGGAACGTTTACTGGCTGAAGAAGGCGTTGCGATTAATGATGCTGAACGTACTAATCTTGTGCGAGATATTCAACATGAAGTGCTGGGCTTGGGGCCTCTGGAAATACTGATGGCAGATGCTACGATTTCAGATATTTTGGTGAATACTTACCGCCACATCTACGTAGAGCGCAAAGGTAAGTTAGAGCTTACCGATGTGCGTTTTGAAAATGAAGCCCATTTACTCAAAATTATAGACAAAATCGTTTCTGGTGTCGGTCGTCGGGTGGATGAGTCCAGCCCGATGGTGGATGCGCGGCTGCCAGATGGCTCACGCGTCAATGCGATTATTCCGCCGCTGGCTGTAGATGGCGCTATTTTATCTATTCGCCGCTTTGCCTTAACACCGTTGTTGATGAAAGACTTTTTACAGTTTAAAAGCCTGACACCAGAAATGGCTGAAATCCTTGAAGGGCTGGTAAGAGCTAAAGTGAATCTGCTGATTTCTGGCGGTACTGGTACTGGTAAAACGACATTATTGAATGTTTTATCTGGTTATATTCCAGCCGATGAACGCATTATTACCATTGAAGATGCGGCTGAGTTGCAGCTGCAACAGCCACACGTTGTGCGCTTGGAAATTCGCCCACCCAATATTGAAGGTAAGGGCGAGGTTACGCCACGCATGCTGGTGAGAAACAGTTTGCGTATGCGACCAGACCGCATCATCGTGGGCGAGGTGCGCGGGGCTGAAGTGGTTGATATGTTGCAGGCAATGAACACAGGTCATGAGGGTTCTATGGCCACGGTGCATGCCAACACGCCGCGTGACGCACTGACTCGCTTAGAAAACATGATCGGCATGGCGGGATTTAACCTGCCGCCAAAAGCCATGCGCGAGCAAATTAGTTCGGCATTGAGTGCGGTTATTCATATCTCGCGCCTGAGTGATGGTAAGCGCAAGATAACGAGTATTAAAGAAATTACTGGTATGGAAAGTGACATCATCACCATGCAGGATATTTTTGTTTACGAACAAATCGGTGTGGCTGAAGATGGCACTGTGCTTGGGCACTTTAAGGCTACTGGCATTCGCCCCCGGTTTGTAGAACGCTTACGCGTGCATGGCATTGATGTGTCTGATGAGTTGTTTGACCCAACGCGACTGTACGAGTAGGAGGTTACTATGGACTATCTCTACTATCTGTTTGTAGTACTCGCCTTTTTAGCGGTAGTGCTATTTTTTGAAGGCATGTATTTGGCGTGGAATGCTTACAAAGGACCAGAAGCCAAACGTATTGAAAAACGCTTGCAGGCGATGTCTGCCGGGGTTAGCCATAAAAATACTTTGGTAAAACAAAGGTTGCTGGCAGAAACCCCAGTTGTGGAAAGGCTGCTATTGCAAATCCCGCGCATTCATCAATTAGACCGCATCATTTTGCAGTCAGGTTTGAATTTAAGTGTAGCTGGGTTTATCGGTTTAATATTGCTGGTAGCCGCAGGCGGTGTGGTTGTTACGTCGCTGATCAGTTTACCTGTGTTGGTGGTGTTGGTGGTTGGTGTTGTTTGTGCCCTTGCCCCAGTGTTTTATCTTCTTGGTGCCAAGCACAAGCGCATCATTATGATTGAGCAGCAGTTGCCCGATGCTCTGGATTTAATGGCGCGTGCTATGACGGCAGGTCATGCTTTTCCTAGTGCATTACAAATGGTGGGCGGTGAAATGCCTGAGCCAATTGCCGCTGAGTTTAGGATTGTGTTTGATGAAATTAACTATGGTATATCGGCACAAGAGGCATTGGTTAACTTGACCGTTAGAGTGCCAAGTACCGATCTTAGTTATTTTGTGATTGCGGTATTGATTCAGCGTGAAACCGGCGGCAACTTGGCCGAACTGCTCGGCAATATCAGTGAGCTAATCCGCGCACGCCTGAAATTATTAGGCACGGTACGTGTGTTATCTGCTGAGGGGCGATTATCAGCTTGGATACTGACACTTTTGCCTTTTGCACTGGCATTTGTACTCAATATTGTGAATCCTAAATTTTTGAGTGTACTTTGGACTGACCCCATGGGGATGAAAATGGTCGGTATTGCTTTGTTCATGATGGCGGTGGGGATATTTACCATGTGGCGCATTATCAAGATTCGGGTCTGATGCAGTTAAAGATGCAGTTTAAATAAGTGAGAACATCATGAATACAATACAAATAATCTATCTGGTTCTTATTTTTATCACCGTGTTTGTGGTTGCGTTAGTGATATTGGCACAATTTAACACGCGCCCATTACAAGCAAGGTTGCAACGATTAAAAGGTGATGCCAAAGACCAACAAGATGCCACAGATGAGCCTGTCTGGGTGAGTCGTATCGTTGAACTGACAGGACCAATTGCCAGACTATCATTGCCAAAAGGGGGGTGGGAGGAATCACAACTGCGCATTCGTTTTATGAATGCCGGTTACCGCAGTAGTAGTGCCCCAGTCTTGTATTTTGCGGCTAAAACACTGCTCACGGTTGCGATTCCTGGCTTGTTTGCGCTTTACACGATGATTTCTGGAGCAAGTATTCAGCCGAATGACTTTTTGATGATTATGGTGGGTTTGGCCGCATTTGGTTATTTTTTACCCAATGCTTTTTTAGCACGCCGAATTGCGTACCGAAAACGTGAAATTTTTGAGAGCTTTCCTGATGCGCTGGATTTAATCATTGTGTGTGTAGAGGCGGGCTTGGGCTTGGATGCCGCACTCGCCAGAGTGGGTGAAGAAATGCACATGAGAAGCCCGATACTGGGTGAGGAATTGCATTTGATTAACCTTGAGCTACGCGCTGGCAGCTCGCGTGAAAGAGCATTGCGTAACTTGGCATTAAGAACAGGCGTTGAAGATATTGATACTTTAGTTGCAATGCTGGTGCAGTCTGACCGTTTTGGTACCAGTGTGGCAGATGCCTTGCGTGTACATGCTGAGAGCTTACGTACCAAACGCCGTTTACGGGCAGAAGAAGCCGCAGCAAAAATTGCAGTAAAACTGTTGTTTCCGCTGATTTTCTTTATTTTCCCGTCGATGCTGTTGGTGCTGCTTGGGCCGGCGTTTATCAGCATACATAATATTTTGTTACCGACATTGGCGGGTCAGTAGTTACTTAAGTTGGCGCGATAACGCATGATCGACATAATTTTTAGTGGAGGTGAATGATGAAAAGCAAACAAAAGATATTACCAGCGGTGTGTTGCATTGCGCTGTTGAGTGCGTGTGCATCTAACCAGAGCGCAAGTGTGGCGCCGTGGACGATTACCCCAACCACCACCACGAGCCACGGCAGTAACAGTGTTGATGCCATGTATAAAATGGGGCGCTATTATCAAGGGCAAAATCGTTATGATCTGGCGATCAGTGCTTATCAAAAAGCGCTGGCTGCTGATAATGGCTTTGTAGAAGCGCGTAATGGCTTGGGAGTTATTTACTCCAGACAAGGCAAATACCGCGAGGCTATAGAAGCGTTTCAGGTGGCTGTTCAGCAGTCGCCAAAAGCTGCACATTTATATAGCAATATGGGTTATGCCTACTATCTGCAAGGGCAGTATGCTGAGTCAGTCACGGCGCTAGAGCAAGCCACTTTGCTTGACCCGACCAATCAGCGTGCGCTTAATAACTTGGGGCTTGCTTACGCCAAAGCGGGTAGTAAAGGTGAGTCGGTTCAAGCGTTTGCGCAAGCGGCAAATGCCGCAACTACAACACCTGATGCTGTCACCAAGGTTGCTGACCCTATGCAAGGCAAGTTGCAGATAGCTGATCAAACCGCAGATATAGTCGCAGTGTTGTCCACTTCGCTAAATGTGCAGCCTGAACTGCAACCTGAACTGCAACCTCAACCTGAAGTGCAAATGTTAACGCTACCTAAAGATAGAGGCGTGATTAGGTCAGCCCCTAACACTATTGCCGTGGTGGATAGTCGTGTGCAACTGGTTGAGCTGTCCGCTAATGTTTCTGAATTGCGCATGCAACCATACAGCGCAGAACCAGTGCAAACCGTTGCCACTGATGTTGCAGACCTGAAAAAATTGCGCATTGAAGTTGCTAATGGTAATGGAGCGACTGGTGCCGCGAGAAAAGTAGGGCGGTTTTTGGGTAACCTTGGTTATCCAACAGCGCGATTAACCAACCAGAAGCCGTTTAAGGTGCGCATGACGCAAATTCAATATCGTGAAGGTTATCAGGCCGAAGCGCAGCTTTTACAAGCCAGTTTGCCTGATACGCATGCGTTAGTTCAGCGTGATGATATGCGTGCTGGGGTGAGTGTACGCTTGGTGTTGGGTAAAGATATGGTGACACAGCTCGCTCACTATGAATATAACGGAAAGAAAACTTACCTAGCACTTAATTAGTCAAGCCGTTCCCTGAGCTAGAAGAGTTAGCCTTGGTAGGTTTATTCCTTCGATAAGCTCAAGGAGCAGGGTAGTCGGAAGTGTGAAAAATTTAAGTTGAAAGTTAAAAACATGGGTGTAAAAGATTTTCAAATGGGTGTGTTTTTGTAAGTGTAGTAAACAGGTAGTTTATTTTTTTTAACTAAAGGGAGTATGAATATGACTGGACACATTATTGAACCAGAAAGATTAGGCCTATGGGTTGCTGTGACGTTTGTCATTGCGTTATTGGCTTTGGTCGTGGCACTGATTGGCTTGAATCGTACCAACGATTTGTTATATATAACACAGACCGAAGCGTTGCTACTCAATAAGAAAATTGAGAATGCAAATCCAACAACGAGTTTACCTGCAGTGCCTGCTGAAGAAGCGCAATAACAAGTGTGCTGCAACGTATGCAGCTTTTAAGTTCTGAAACGGTTGTTGGTTACGACCGTTTCAGAATATTGTTCAAACATGCACTTAATTCACAGATGTAGCCGAACGTTAAGGATAAATTCTCGCCAAACAAATTTCCAAGCCCACTAAGGGTCAGCCCTTACGTGCTCGCACTAATAGATTCATCTCAAATAATTCAGTAATCTCAACCAACCAAGTGGCAGCTTCAAGCGATGTTCAGTTGCGGTGCCAACATCAAAGATTCAGGTCTTTGATTTTTTTGTTTTTTGATTTTTTTGGGGGGTACCATGGCATCTTTAAAAACAACTAAAGTCAGCAGGAAAAAACCTATTTTTAAGGTTGAATCGACACCGGAATCTAATAACGAAGATAACCTCACTCGCATTGCTGTCACTGCTTATTACAAAGCAGAAGCGCGAGGCTATGAGCCTGGACATGAGCTGCAAGACTGGCTAGAAGCTGAGGCTGAATTTAGTAGCAAGTAATGAGGATAGGCGAAGTGTTGAATGATGTTTATATTTTCTTAATGATAATCTGAGGAGTACATGATGAGTACAGAAAACAAGACAAACATTCCGGTAAACACAGGTAAAGAGGTCGCAAAAACTTCATGGCCTGATATTCATCCGATTGCTGACATGGAGCGTGCTTTTGACCGCTTATTTGGTGGCAGTTGGCCATCATTATGGCGCCGTAATGATCTTTCATTGCTAGATAATATGTTCGAGCAAGAAGGTTTGCGTTTGCCTAGTCTTGATGTGGTTGATCGAGACGCCGATATTCTGGTTCGTGCTGAAATCCCTGGCATTGATAAAAAAGATTTGAACGTTTCATTGACAGATAATCTGCTCACTATCAAAGGTCAATCCAGTAGTGAGAAAAAAGAAGAAAAAGGTGATTACCATCGGCATGAGATATCCAGCTCTTCATTCGCACGTTCAGTGTCTTTGCCTAGTGCTGTAGATGCGTCCAAAACCGTAGCAAGTTTGAAAGATGGTATTCTTGAAGTTACTTTACCTAAGGTGGAATCTTCCAAGCGTCGCAGTATTCCTGTTCAGTAATCGTTATAGCGTCTGATGCCTTTAATCTAGCAAAGGAGGTTAGCATGAAAGTCATAGGGTTTATAGCTACACTTGCGATAGCCGTTTTTGGGTTGTTGCCGCCAAATGCAATAGGCGCTACTCCGTCGCTAGAACATGAGGCAGAGGCGGTTGGCAATATTACTTACATCTCTGGCGGCGTTGGTAAGTCAGCCGCCGAAACGATGAGAAGTGTTGCTAAGGACTACGCGCTGGAAGTCGTTTTTGTGCAAAAACAAGCACAGACAGAAGAGTTTTTGGCGGAGGTTAATGTACAGATTCAGGACGCGCAAAAAAATGTAGTGCTTGATGTAGTCACCGATGGCCCTTACTTGTTGGTAAATTTGCCACAAGGCAGATATTTAGTGATTGCCGAGTATGAGGGATCCGTTAAACGGCAGTGGGTGCGTATTGGCATTAAACAGCATAAAAAACTTGTATTCTGGTGGCCGGTTTCAATTGTAGATTCACCTTAAAATATTTGTTGATAGGAGGCTCGGATTGGAATTCCCGCCGCTCGGAGATAGAACCTGTTTGTATCAACCCGCCCAGCTTGATGCTGTGCTTGATCACATGGCTTGGCAGGCAGCGGGGTTTTTGACGTCGAAACAACACATCATGATTGTCGGTATTTTACGCCGTGGTGCGCCGCTTGCTGAAATGTTGCATGAAAGGCTGATGCGTAATTTTAAATTGGTCAAAATGGATTTGATGTATTTGCAAATTAAACGCTATGCCGATGATTTGACGCTACTTTATCCTGAAACAAAACTGACTGAGAATAATCAACACGCGTCACTTGATCTTACTAACACGACAGTATTGGTTGTAGATGATGTCATGTACCGAGGCCACTCCATGTTGCGCGCGGTGGAATATCTGGCTAGGAAGCAGGCGACCGAAATCCGCACCGCCGTACTTGTGGATAGGGGCGCAAACAAGCTGCCGGTGCGCATTGATATTGCCGGCGTCAGGCTTGATGTTGCACCGACTGACATCATCGAGTGTAATGTTCCGCCTTATGAAACAGAATTTAAGATTGATTTACTTAAACCAACGATCAATTAATGTGAGCAATTATGGTGAGTCGCCGCTATGTTTTATGATCGCAATGAGGCCGCATTGGTGCTTGCGGAGAAGCTTACCGATTACAAAGGTAAAAACCCATTAATCTTGGCTATTCCACGTGGGGCGGTGCCCATGGCAAAGGTGATCGCGGAAGCGCTTGGAGGTAGTTATGATGTAGTTTTGGTGCGCAAGTTGCGTGCGCCATATCAACCAGAATTGGCCATTGGCTCCGTTGATGAAGGTGGTTGGACTTACATTGCCGACTTTGCCGCATCGGTTGCGGCTGATGCTCAATATATTGCGTCTGAAAAGCAGGTGCAACTTGAGACGATTAAAAAACGGCGTGCACAGTACACGCCAGTGCGCGCCCCGACTGATCCAGCAGGGCGTATTGTGATTGTGATTGATGATGGACTCGCTACCGGTGCCACCATGATTTCTGCATTGCATGGCTTGCGTAATAGAAAACCAGCTAAACTCATTTGTGCAGTGCCGGTTTCACCACCGGATACACTGAGTAAAATAACAGGGCTTGCTGATGAAGTGGTTTGCCTTGAGGCGCCTAGCAATTTCCGATCCGTTGGTCAGTTTTATGAAAATTTTCCGCAGGTTGAAGATGAAGAAGTGATTGAGGTTTTGCGGGGATAAATCAAGTGCTGGTTTGTGGCGATTTTAAATACCGAACAAACCACGCTGATGCTTGATAGGCGACCTGTTCTAGCGTGCCAGCTTCTTCAAACAAATGCGTAGCGCCAGGGATAATGGATATTTCTTTTTTGCTATGCATCAAGTCATAGGCATCGCGATTTAATGTAATCACCACATCATCTAGCCCGCCTACCAATAGCAATGTGGGTGCTTTTACACGACTCAAAAAATCCTGCCCCGCCAAGTCCGGGCGGCCACCGCGAGAAACAACGGCACTAATCTCGTCACCAAGCACAGCCGCCGCTTGCAGTGCCGCAGCAGCACCTGTGCTGGCGCCAAAGTAACCAAGTGGTAGCCCATCGGTAAGCGCATTAGCTTTTACCCAGCGCGTAGCCGCAAGCAGACGTTTGGTAAGCAATTGAATGTCAAATCGGGTTTGATAGTTCATATCTTCTTCTGGCGAGAGTAGATCCATTAGCAGGGTGCCGATGCCGTTATCACGCAATACTTGGGCAACATAATTATTGCGCGGACTATGGCGACTGCTGCCGCTACCATGGGCGAACAGAACCAGGCCGCTGGCATGTTTTGGCAGACTCAGCATGCCTTCGATATAAACTTCATCGACTGGAATATGGGCGAGCTTTTCAATGGTAGCTGACATAACTTCTCCCTAAGACCTTTGCAAAAGTATTTGACGATGCAACCTTTTATCCGTTCGTGCTGAGCCTGTCGAAGCATGCCCTATTTGGAGTCAAATACTTACAGTTACCACCCTTCGACAGGCTCAGGGCGAATGGCGGTTTTAAATAGGTTAAACGAGTCTTTTACAAAGATTTAACCCTGACTTAAGCATGCGCCATGATAGTAATTGGCACACGTTTTCTGCCAAAACTGCCTGCCTGTGTTGCAAAGCATCCGGCGATGTGGGTCGCGCAATTTGGGCAACTGCTGTCCTGAGTTAAACGATACTGGTTAATCTGATACCAGTCGCGCACGATGAGTGGTGCATGGCAGTTTGGGCAGAACGTTGTGTCGCCTTCTTGATTGTGCACATTGCCGGTGTAAACATATTGCAGACCTTGTTTGATAGCGATATTACGTGCACGTGTCAGGGTGGCGGGTGGCGTGGCTGGAATATCCGGCATTTTGTAATCTGGGTGGAACGCAGAAAAATGTAGCGGCACATCGACACCCAGCTCTTTTTTTATCCACTGACACATACTGGTAATTTCTTCATCCGAGTCATTTTTACCCGGAATCAGCAAGGTGGTGATTTCAAACCAGACCTCGGTTTCGTGCTTGAGGTAACGCAAGGTATCCAGCACGGGTTGTAGATGAGCGCCTGTTAGCTTGAAGTAAAAGTCATCGGTAAATGCTTTCAGGTCAACATTTGCGGCGTCTATTTTTGTGTAAAAATCACGTCTGGCCTGATCATGCATATAACCGGCGGTAACAGCCACGGTTTTGATGCCGCGTGCATGGCAGGCATCCGCCACGTCCATTGCATATTCAGCGAAAATTACCGGATCATTATAGGTAAAGGCTACGCTCTTGCAGTCATGTTTTTCTGCTGCAATCGCAATGTCTTCAGGCGGGGCTTGATCCATCATTTTATCCATATCCCTAGATTTACTGATATCCCAGTTCTGGCAAAATTTGCATGCCAAATTGCAACCTGCCGTGCCGAAAGACAGCACACTGCTACCCGGGTAAAAATGATTAAGCGGCTTTTTTTCAATAGGGTCAATGCAGAAACCAGAGGAACGCCCATACGTTGTTAGCATCATCTGATTACCCTGACGCATGCGTACAAAGCATGCGCCGCGCTGACCTTCGTGTAATTTGCAGTCGCGCGGGCAAAGGTCGCATTGCATGCGGCCATCTTCCAGCATGTGCCAGTAACGCGCTAAATAATTTGAATTTCCAATCATATTTACCTCTTACGCTAGGACTTTTACCTCTTTTGTTATGTCTTTTTCTTTCCATTTGCTCACCGTGTAGCGATAGAGCTTGACTTCGTTATTCCAGAATTCAGGCCGTAAGCCAGCTTTGTGCTTTAGGTGCGCCATAAACACGCCAGTATCAGGTAATTGTTCCCAAACTTGCGGCAAAAAAGTACTGCGGTTGCGCCCAAACTCAAACACAACACCATCGATGCCTGGCTGTAACTGCGTCAGCGCATCATGCTCATCAGAAAACGTCATGGCCTGCATCGCAGATAGTAATGAAACTTCTATTTCGGTATAGTCTAATTCTGCTACGGTCAGTGGCGAGAAGCGCGGATCACGAAACGCTGCGGCTTGAGCATTGGCTTTAACATCTATCAACAAAGGGCGATGCGCTTCTAATGTGCCGATGCAACCCCGTAGCTTTTGATTTTGAGTTAAGGTAACAAAACTGGCACCTTCCTCTTGTAGCCATGGAAAATCTTCGGTTGTTTCGTTGTATGGTCTGCCAAATGCATCATAAATAGCAGCGCGGGCAATTGGAATCAGTGTTTGCCCAAGGTCACTGGATGAATTTGCAGCTGACTTAGTCATCGTTTGTTTCTTCCGTAAGAATAAATGAGGCATAACCTACTACTCTGTCCTTATCACCTGCGGTATCGCCGGAATTACATAAATCTAATAGTTTAGGTTTTAAGTGATGGTGGCTCGCGGCTAGAATCAGCCCATTAACAGGTGTGCCGCCACAGGCTTGCTGGTGCGTTAATGAACCCTGCATGCTGAGTATGTTTTGTACGGTTACCTGATCAACTGATTGGGCTAAGCCATACGGTAAGTAATGGGATAAATCAGAGCTGACAACAATCACGGTTTCTGGCCCGCCCCACAGCGTATCCAGCACTTCGGCTACCTCCGCAGGGGTGGCATCTCCCACAGCCAGAGGCACTAGTTTGAAATCATTGAGCACCGTTTGTAAAAAAGGTAATTGCACTTCCAGTGAGTGCTCTTGGCGATGAACTGCATCACTCACTACAACCTGATGCAAATTGGCAAGTGACACAATGGATTTTTTGTCAATTTCAATTTCCCCTAACGGCGTTGCAAAAGCATCGACATCTGGTAGGGCTAAGCCACGCACCGGTACGCGATGCACTGGGCCCAGCAATACCACGCGTTTGATTGTTTCGCGTCCGGGCACGAGGCGTGCATAGGCGACTGCCGCAGTTTGGCCAGAATAGATATAGCCAGCATGTGGAACAATGATGGCTTTGGGGTGTGCACTGTTAACAGCAGGTGTTGCTGACGCTAGTAACGTTTTAATGTTGCTGGTTAGTATTTGTTTATTGTCTGAATAAAAAGCACCAGCCACAGCAGGCTGACGGGTAGTGTGCATATTGAACCTCCACCAAATAACAATAAGATTGTTATCCGTATAATTGAGGCATTTTGTCGTTTTTCAATCCTATAAGGGTTAGCCCTTACGTGTTTGCCCTAATTTACGTGTTTTAATTAGTGAAGTAGATTACTCGCTTCGACAATGCGTTCGAAGTGATGTTCTGTTGCAGAAATCTCACCCCTGGATTTATGAGCATTGACTTTTGCGCCATATTCAATAGGAGGCATGATGGAACTTTTAAAAGCAACGCAGTTAGGTGCTAAAAACCCTATTCCTGTTTTCGGTATTCAATCCGAAACTGAAACTAATCAAAAATCGAGCGAAGACAGATGCGCTCGCATTGCTGTTTGTGCTTATCACAAGGCTGAAGTTAGAGATTTTGAGCCTGGCCATGAGATTGAAGATTGGCTAGCCGCTGAAACGGAGGTGAATGAATGATAGTCTCGAATGTAAACGATAAACTTAACTCAGATGCCATTGTGGCAAATATTGAGATTGAAGCTACAAGCAATGCAGATTATTGCCAAAGTGAAGAAGATTTAGCATTTCTAACGCTAGATGACAATGGTCTAATTTGCGAATGCAATAAAGCGGCCGCCATATTGTTGGATAGCGCACCGAACAACCTGACTTGGCAGCCTATATCCAAGTTTCTGCCATGGTTGGTGGAAACACCGTTAATGCAAGGTCGAAGTATCAATCCTACCCTGCGATTTTTATCCCGTATCGGTTATAGTTTTGAAGTGATTGGGATGGGTGGGATACACTTTGCTTGTACATTATTTTTCAACGAAATTGAAAGTCTCGGCAGACATCATCTCCGCCTTATTTTTAGACCAATTGTGCCGCAATATACGCTGGCTTGAGTAGTTATTGGATGGGTCGTCCGGCTGCATCGCAGTCGGAGTTTGAATGTTTTACGTGATTAAACCCAGACTTTCCATTAGACCGCGTCATTCCCGCCTACCAGTCAGAATAAACTGATAAGCATTACTAAGCCAGCAAGCTGGCAAGTATTGCTAATACTTGGCATCACCGCTCTACTAAAAGGCTAAAGCCCTAAGTTGAAGCGCGAAAGGCGGGAATCCAGTCAGGCTTCAAGAGCGCATGAACAACACCTAACGTTGCGTTGCTCAGCATGACGGGGTTTAAGTTTTTAGGTTCTAATAGAAAATTTGGGTTTATAGGATTAGAGCACTTGTTGCAATGATTGGGCAATGCCTTGGACAACAATAAGCTCCATCTCATAAAAAAGCCCAATGGTTAAAATCATCGGGCTTTTAGTGGTAGTTGACTAACACAAATGTTAGTCAATTTTGAATGACTCATGTTTAATGGCTAGTCTAGCTTCAGTGATTTTGTATAGTTAATTAGACCATTGGTCGAACTGTCGTAATTACTCACCACCTCTTCATTAATCAATTGCGGCAGAATTTGCTGTGCAATTTGCTTGCCGTATTCAACACCCCATTGATCATAGCTGTTGATGTCCCAGATAATGCCTTGTACGAAGATTTTATGTTCGTATAGTGCAATTAACTTACCCAATGTGTTTGGCGTTAACTTGTCAAACAGGATTGATGTAGTAGGGCGATTACCTTCAAATGTTTTGTGCGGTAATAATTGTTCTAACGCTTCACCTGATAACCCTTGTTTCTCGAGCTCTGTACGTGCCTCTTCTTTGGTTTTACCTAGCATCAGCGATTGCGTTTGTGCTAAAAAGTTAGCAATCAGAATTTTGTGGTGCGCGTTACCGTTACTACCAACTTTATAGTGACTATGTGCCGGCATTAAAAAGTCCGCCGGAACAATCTGCGTACCTTGATGAATCAGTTGGTAGAACGCATGCTGACCATTCGTCCCCGCTTCACCCCAAATAACAGGGCCGGTTTTGTAGGTAACACGGCTACCATCACGGCAAATAAATTTACCGTTACTTTCCATATCCGCTTGCTGCAAATACGCAGGGAAGCGCGCCATGCCTTGGTCGTAAGGCAGGATAGCCTGTGAGTCAACATGAAAAAAGTTGTTATACCAAACGCCAATCAGCGCCAGAATTACTGGCATATTTTGTTCAAGAGGCGCAGTTTTAAAATGCTCATCCATCTCAAAAGCACCCGTGAGTAACGCCTCAAAGTTATCCATGCCCACATACAAGGCAATGGATAAGCCAATGGCAGACCAAAGTGAATAGCGACCGCCTACCCAGTCCCAAAACGCAAACATGTTTGCAGTATCAATGCCAAACGCTTGCACGGCTTTGGTATTTGTAGAAAGCGCAACAAAGTGCTTGGCGACATGCGCACTTTCTTTTGCTGTAGCTAAAAACCAAGTGCGGGCGGACGTGGCGTTGGTTAATGTTTCTTGTGTCGTAAACGTTTTTGATGCCACGATAAATAGCGTAGTTTCAGGGTTGCATTTTTCCAGTGCGCGCATTAAATGTGCGCCATCGATATTTGAAACAAAGTGAACGTTCAGATCTGCTCTGGCATATGGTTTTAACGCATCGCATACCATCACTGGGCCAAGGTCAGAACCGCCAATGCCGATATTTACGATGTCGGTGATGCGTTTACCGGAGTAGCCTAACCAACTGCCATCGCGAACTTTATCCGAGAATTGACGCATTTGCGCCAATACAGCATTCACATCCGGCATCACATCGTGACCATCAACTAACACGGGTGTGTTGGCACGGTTGCGTAAAGCGGTATGCAATACGGCGCGATCTTCTGTAATGTTTATTTTTTCACCCACAAACATTTTGTCGCGCCACTGTTCAATGTTAGCCTCACGCGCCATTTGAAATAATAGCGGCAGTGTTTCATCAGTGATCCGGTGTTTGGAGTAATCAAATAAAATATCAGCAAATTTCAGGCTGTATTTATTAAAGCGGTTAGCATCTTGCGCAAACAAGTCGCGCATGTGGGCCGAGGCTATTTGTTGTTGATGTTGACAAAGTTTTTGCCATACTGGAAGTTTATTTAGTCTAGCCATTTTATTAGTAGTACTTTATATTCAATAGGTTATTTTATTTGTAACACGATGCCAGATAGTGGCGGCAATGTAATTACAAGCGACTGTTGATGATGCATCCATGCGATATTTTCAGTTTGTAAGGCAGCACCGTTGCCTTGATTGCTACCACCATAACAGCTTGCATCACTGTTAAAAATTTCATGATAACTACCAGCCTGCGGCACGCCAATACGATATTCATTACGTAATACAGGCGTGAAGTTCAGCACTATTATAACAAAACTATTGTCCAGCCCACGCCTTACATAGCTGATAATTGATTGTTCAGTATCATGACAGTCTATCCATTCAAAACCTTGTACTTCAAAATCAAGGGTATGCAGGGCGTTGAGGTCTTTATATAGTTTATTTAAGTCAGTGTTAAGTTGTTTAACCCCTTGATGCCATTGGTGACCTGAGTAATCATTATCCAGCAAATGCCAATCAAGGCTGGCATTAACATTCCATTCACGTCCCTGGCCAAATTCGTTACCCATAAAGTTAAGCTTTTTACCAGGGGAGGTCATTTGATAGGTGAATAACAAGCGTAAATTTGCAAATTTCTGCCAAGCATCACCTGGCATTTTATCAAGTAGTGACTTTTTACCATGCACCACTTCATCGTGAGAAAATGGTAATACAAAGTTTTCTGAATAAGCGTAAAGCTGACCAAAGGTGAGCATGTCATGATAATAGCGTCTATGTACGGGGTCGGTTTCAATGTATGACAAAGTGTCATTCATCCAGCCCATGTTCCATTTCATGTTAAAGCCTAGCCCACCTAAATACACAGGGCGAGATACCATTGGCCATGCCGTTGATTCTTCTGCAATGGTGAGTACACCTGCGAAGTCTTCACCCACCATCACGTTAAGTTGTTTTAAGAAATCAATAACATCCAGATTCTCCCGGCCGCCAAATTTATTCGGTAGCCACTCACCGGCTTTACGTGAGTAATCAAGGTAGAGCATCGAGGCGACAGCATCAACACGTAAGCCATCAATATGAAACTCTTGCAGCCAAAAGTAAGCGTTGGCAATTAAAAAGTTACGTACTTCATTGCGGCCATAATTGAAAATATAGGTCCCCCAATCCTGGTGTTCACCTAAACGCGGGTCTTCATGTTCATATAAAGCCGTGCCATCAAAGCGAGCTAACGCCCAGTCATCTTTAGGAAAGTGCCCTGGCACCCAGTCTAATATCACGCCGATATTGGCTTGGTGAAAAGCGTCAATCAAAAAGCGTAAATCATCAGGCGAGCCGAATCTATTAGTGACGCCAAAATAACCCGTAGTTTGGTAACCCCATGACTCTGTTAGCGGATGCTCAGAAATTGGCATTAACTCAATATGGGTGTAACCCATACTGGCTACATGTGGCACCAGTGTTTTTGCCAGTTCACGATAAGTTAAAAAATGGCCTTTATCATTACGTTGCCATGAGCCTAAATGTACTTCATAACAGTTGAAAGGCGCGTGTAGCCAATCACGCTGTTTACGTGTTTCCAGCCATTGCTTATCTTCCCACTGATGATGGCTGGCGCTGATTTTCGCGCTGGTGCCTGGGCGTTGCTCAAACTCAAAGCCGTAAGGATCTGTTTTAACTAAAATGTTACCTGTATGGCGATTGCGGATTTCAAATTTATAAGTGTCACTTGTGGTTAAACCAGGAATAAAAATATCCCAAACCCCACTTGAGCCATGCGCACGCATTGGGTTTATACGACCGTCCCAGTTATTAAAGCTACCGACGACACTGACGCGTTCAGCATTAGGCGCCCAAACAGCAAAGCGCACGCCAGCAACATTATCTTGTGTGGTGAATTGCGCGCCTAATGTTTTGTAGGCTTGTTTTAAACGGCCTTCACCAAATAGGTAAAGCTCATCCTGAGTGAGGCTGGAGTTAAATGAATAGGGGTCGTAAGTTTCGTAACTGTGAGTCGCTGACTCAACTTTGAGTAAGCAAGGTGTATTAAGTGGTGTTTTACTGATGCGCTCAAACAAACCATCGCGATGTGTTTTTTCAAGTTTTTCCCAAGTAGTGCCAGTGTTGATTTGCACCTCGGAGGCGTAAGGTAAAAATGCTCTGAAAACAAAGTATTGGTCTTCGGCTTCGTTCACTGCGTGATGACCTAAAAAGCTAAACGGGTCATGATGGCGTGCTTCTAAAATAAGACGAAGTGCCTGCGTATGTGCTTTTGATACCGATTGAGTTGTCTTAGATTTTACCAAAGTTATATCCCCTCATCATTTTTAAGGTATTTTAGTTTTTATTTGTTAGATTAGATCTATTTTAGCTAGATTATAGTGCTTTAAGCTGATTATAATGTAATCAATTGCAGTCTTAAGTAAATTAAACTAGTTGGCCCAGCTAGTGCAATGTAAGGCAACCTTTATAAATTTATGCGATGGGAAGCGAAGCCGGATGTTGGCTTGGCAATTAACTGATTTTAGTGTCCCTTTGGTGCAATTTTCCTGTCACACGAATTTATCAAGGTTAACGTAAGTAACTAACCAAACTTCAGGAGGGCATCATGTCGCAAAATCGACAAGTAGATCAGCATTCAGACCGTTTTATTAGTACCTTAACCAAAAATACTGTCGCGATTATTCTGGCAGGTGGGCGCGGGAGCCGTTTGAAGAATTTAACAGACTGGCGCGCCAAGCCTGCTGTGCAGTTTGGTGGAAAGTTTCGTATTATTGATTTCCCGCTTTCAAATTGCATGAACTCTGGCATTCGCCGTATTAACGTCGCCACGCAATATAAAGCACAAAGCTTAATTCAGCATATTCAGCGCGGATGGGGTTTTTTACGTGGTGAGTTTAATGAGTACGTTAATATTATCCCGGCACAACAGCGAATATCTGAAGATTGGTACAAAGGCACAGCCGATGCGGTATATCAAAATATAGATTTATTACGCGAGGGTGGCGCTGAGTATGTGTTGATTTTAGCGGGTGACCATATTTACAAAATGGATTACGGCAAAATGTTGGCGACACATGTGAAAAATAATGCAGATATGACGGTTGCGTGCATTAATGTGCCTTTAGAGGATGCCAAAGGGTTTGGTGTATTGGCTGTTGATGAGTCAGACCGCGTGGTTGAGTTTGCTGAAAAGCCCGCTAACCCAAAGCATATGCCAGGCGACACCACTAAAGCTTTTGCAAGCATGGGGATTTACGTATTTAACGCTAAATTTTTGTATGAGCAATTGATTCGCGATGCCGGAGACTCAAAATCCAGCCATGATTTTGGCGGTGATATTATTCCTTACATCATCAATAAATATAAAATACAGGCACATCGATTTACTGATAGTTGTGTCGGCGCCAAGAACGGCAACTATTATTGGCGTGATGTAGGTACGATTGACGCTTACTGGGAAGCTAATATGGAGCTCACAAAAGTGATTCCTGAGCTTAATCTATACGACAGAGATTGGCCAATTTGGACCTATCAAGAGCAATTACCGCCCGCTAAGTTTGTGTTCAACGATGAAGGCAGAACAGGCAAGGCTATCGATTCTCTGGTGTCTGGCGGTTGCTTGATTAGTGGCTCACGTATTACAAGCTCTGTTTTGTTTTCTGATGTACGTGTGCATAGTTATTGCGATATTGAGGGGTCGGTTATTTTGCCTAAAGTGACAATCAATCGAAGCGTTGTGCTCAAAAATGTGGTGATAGACCGTGGTTGCATCATCCCGGAAGGCATGCAGATTGGCGTGGACTTAACGCTGGATGCAAAACGTTTCTATGTGTCTGAAAAAGGTATCGTGTTAGTGACGCCAGATATGTTAGGGCAGAATTTATATCGTGTAGTTTAAGTATATGTTTTGAATGAAGCGTTCAGTTTAGTCTAATGTAATGGCAAGTGCGGAAGACTTGCCATTACCTGAGCTCACCTATTTTTTTAATTTAATAGTTTAAGGTTTTCTTGAAGTGAATACTGCTAGACCTCAGTTATATCTCAACCTCTATTGGCACATGCACCAACCGGATTATCGCGATTTAGCGACGAACGAATACGTGCTGCCGTGGACTTATTTACACGCCATCAAAGATTACAGTGATATGGCGTATCACCTTGAAATCAATCCGGCAGCACGTGTGAGCTTTAATTTCGTACCGATTTTATTAGAGCAGCTTGAAGACTACACGCAGCAATTTAAGCAAAATACCATACGCGACCCTTTGCTTGCGTTACTGATTAAAAAAGACTTGGAAAACATCAACCTTGATCAATGTCATTTGATTGTGCAAAGCTGTTTTAAAAGCCATCATGAAAAAATGCTCAGCCCGTTTCCGAATTACCAACGCTTGTTACAGCTTTATCAGCTAGTAGAGCCGATGATGACGAATGATCAGTTTCATTATTTATCTGCGCAATACAAGGCAGACTTGCTGGTGTGGTATCACTTAGCCTGGTGTGGCGAGAGCTTGAGGCGTACCAATAAAGTAGTGCAAGCGCTGATGGCTAAAGGCTCACTATTTACTTATGAAGAAAGGCAACAGTTATATGCGGTGATTGGTGACACGATTTCAAATTTAATCCCGCGTTATAAAGCTTTAATGGCGCGTCAGCAAATTGAAATTTCTACCACGCCATATTACCACCCGATCCTGCCGTTATTGCTAGATTTTAAATCTACGCTAGATGCTATGCCTGATGCGCCTTTGCCAGAAAATACCCGGTATATGGGTGGACAAAGTCGTGCGGTTGCACATGTACTATCTGCCAAAAAAGCACATCAGCATTATTTTGGTGTAGTGCCGCGTGGTATGTGGCCAGCTGAGGGCGCTGTTTCACATGCAGCACTGTCGCTGATGGCAGAACATGGCGTTGAATGGGCCGCAACGGGCCAAGGTGTTTTGGCTAATAGTTTAATTAAGTCAAACTTAAGTGTCGCAAATAAAGATGACTATTTGTACCAGCCATATCGCGTTACCAATGGTAAACATGATGTTTTATGTTTCTTTAGAGATGATGAGCTTTCGGACAAAATTGGCTTTGAATACGCAAAAATGCACTCTAACGAAGCTGTGGGGGATTTTATCCGCTCGCTTGAGCGTATTCAGCAGGCGAACACGAGCGATCAAACCAAAGTGGTGAGCGTGATATTAGATGGTGAAAATGCTTGGGAATACTTCCCGTATAACGGCTTTTACTTCTTGAGCGAATTATACGAAGCGCTGGCAAAGCATCCTGATATTAAAATGACTACTTTCAGCGACATCGTTGATTTATATCAAGCCAAAACCAGTAAAACTAATCGATTATCCGCACCTGCTTTGCCACAAGTCGCTGCCGGTAGTTGGGTTTATGGTACTTTTAGTACTTGGATTGGCAGTAAAGATAAAAACTTGGCGTGGGATTTACTGTGTGAGGCTAAAAAAACTTACGATAGTGTGCTGGCATCCGGTAGCTTGGATGCAGAACAGCTTAGTGCATGTGAACGCCAACTCGCTATTTGCGAAGGATCGGACTGGTTCTGGTGGTTTGGTGATTACAACTCATCCGATAGTGTTGCCAGTTTTGATCAGCTCTATCGCCGTAATTTAATCAATTTATACACATTGCTTGGACAACCCGTGCCAGAAGCTTTGCATCAAAAAATTAGTGCAGGTGGTGGCGATGCGGATAATGCGGGCACTATGCGGCGTGGGCAGGCGTAATATGTAGCGTTAATAGCAGGCGTTTCGCACAACTTTTTATTCTGTAGAAATTTATGACTCTAGAATCTAACTCATCACCTTTAACAGCGCGCCAGGCAGGCGTGCTGTTGCACGTTAGCTCGCTACCTAGCGCTTATTACACAGGTGATTTGGGGGTAGAAGCTTATCGTTTCGTTGATTTTTTACACGATATTGGCGCAACGGTCTGGCAAACATTGCCCATCAATATGCCGCATGCAGATAACTCACCTTATCAGTGTTTGTCAGCGCATGCAGGAAATCCAGATTTCATTAGTTTAGAAGCATTGCAAACACAGGGCTTGCTTACTAAAGAAGATTTAGGCGGATTGCTGACCAGTAAAACCCATTTGCTGGCTAAGGCGTATGCCACATTTAGCCAGCAAGCTGATAAGAAACTGCAGCAACAATTTAGCCGTTTTTGCAAAAAACATAGGCATTGGTTAAATGATTTTGCCCTGTTTTTGGCGTTACGTAATCAATTTAATAATGCTGGTTGGAATCGGTGGCCTGATGCCTATAAAAACCGTGATAAAAAAACGTTAAAGTTGGCGCAAGCTGAGTTGGCGCAAGAAATTGCAGTGATTCAGTTTTCACAATTTATTTTCTTTACACAATGGTTAGCGTTAAAAAAATATGCAACGCATAAAAAAGTAGCTTTATTTGGAGATATTCCAATTTTTGTCGCTTATGATAGTGCTGAGGTATGGGCTGAGCCGCACTTTTTCAAGCTTGATGCTGACAAAAATATGACGGTAGTGGCGGGTGTGCCACCTGATTATTTTTCCGCTACGGGTCAGCGTTGGGGTAACCCACACTACAACTGGGACGCAATGGCTGCAACTGGCTTTAGCTGGTGGGTGTCGCGTATGACGACTCAAAATGAGCTGTTTGATATCGTACGCATTGATCACTTTAGAGGTTTGGTGGCGGCATGGGAAATCCCCGTGACCGAAGAAACCGCAATCAATGGTGTATGGGAATTAGCGCCTGGCGATGCGTTATTAGCCGCGATAAAAACCGCCTTGCCTGATATTAAATTGGTGGCAGAGGACTTGGGTATTATTACCGCAGAAGTAGATGTTTTGAGAGAAAAATACAACTTGCCAGGTATGAAAATTCTGCAATTTGCATTTAGCGGCACGGACGACAACCCGTATTTACCGCATCATATTGAAGAAAATAGCGTGGTTTACACCGGCACGCATGATAATGACACGACCTTGAGTTGGTATGAGGCAATGGATGAGCAACAGCGTGAATATGTGCACGCCTATTTACGCGTATCTCACTACGAGCAATATGAGCCGAGCATGCCTGACGATCTAATTACCATGGCACTTGAATCAAAAGCGCAATTGGCGATTATTCCGATGCAGGATATCTTGGGGCTAGATGGCAATCACCGCATGAATACACCAGGCACTTCTACCGGCAATTGGCACTGGCGTTTTAATTGGCAGCAATTATCAGTCGAGCAAAAAGCCCGCATTACCGAGCTAATTCAACATACAAAGCGGCATTAAGTGTATGGCAACCCTAATTGGCATAGACGTTGGCGGCACTAACCTACGCGTTGGCGTAGTGGAATGTCATGCTTTTACACCACCGCAGTTACTAGAAGAAGTACGTTTTCAAGCCGACTTTTCCAGCCTCAGCAAAATACATCAGCACTCACCACAGCAGGCTTGGCAAACTATTTTAATGACCATTGCGGATGCCGTTAACAGCGTTCGTGCCAAGCACCCGGCTATATTGGCGGTTGGTGTTGGTTTTCCTGGGTTTATTGACCCGGTTACCCAAACTATTTCACAATCCCCCAATTTGCCAGGGTTAAGTAATGTTGATTTAAGTGCAGATTTAAGCGCGATCATTGCATTGCCGGTAATCACTGAGAATGATGCATTGGCGGCAGCTTATGGCGAATACATGATGCATCCATCTCTAGCCATTAGCCAAGCAAGTGGTCATGCAAGTAGTTTGATTTATTTAGGCTTAGGCACAGGCGTGGGTGGTGGTTTGATTTTGAACGGTAAGCCATTTCAAGGTCAGCATGGCGTGGCAATGGAGGTTGGGCATATTACGATTGAGCCCAGTGGCAGGTTGTGCGGTTGTGGCAATTTAGGCTGCATGGAGCAATATGCCTCAGCGAGCGGGGTTGCAATTAGTTATTTTGAGGCTACAAACCAGCACTGCACTGCTTTAGAAATTGCAACACGCGCTAGCGCAGGTGATGATGCCGCTATCTCAGCTTATCAGCGCGCGGGTGCCGCACTAGCGCAAGCCTTAGCGCATATATTAAAAGTGATTGATGTTGCAAATGTCGTCATTGGCGGCGGCATGAGCGCTGGCTGGCCGTTGATGCAACAAGCTTTTAATCAGCAATTAGAACAGGATTTAATCCCGGCTTTACGCGGCAAGGTCAACGTGAGTGTTTCTAACATGGGTGATCAGGCGGGAATTATTGGCGCGGCGTTGCTTTCACGTCCCGCCTTATAAACTAGCCTCTAGCCTTGCAAACTAACTTAGTAAAAGTAATTTAGCAGAGTCAATTTTAAGCGTCCACTATCTGTTATTTGGATAGGTGTAGCATTTACCTTTTGACTAGTCCAATGGCAGCAGATGGCTCATGGAAGGTATATCCCTGCGCACTGGCAACCGATTGATTGGTCACTTTTCCTTGATGCACATTTAATCCGTTCAGAAAATGCCGATTATTACAAAGTGCTTGCAACCCATTGTTTGCAAGTGCTAGTACGTAAGGTAGTGTGGCATTACTGAGCGCATAGGCGGATGTGCGTGGGACCGACCCCGGCATGTTGGCCACGCAGTAATGAATGACACCGTCGACCACATAGGTTGGTGCATCATGCGTGGTTGGACGCGAGGTTTCGCAACAGCCGCCTTGGTCGATGGCAACATCTACAATCACACTACCGGATTTCATCTTGGTGACAATGTTGCGGGTGATGAGCTTAGGTGCTGTGGCGCCCGCAACCAGTACTGCACCAATCACGAGGTCGGCAATGCTGCAGTGATGCTCAATCGCATCTGCCGTTGAGTAAGCGGTATGCAGACGATGGCCGAATTGCTTACTAAGTTTACGTAAGACGTCTATATTGCGATCTAGTAGTGTCACCATGGCGCCCATGCCGAGGGCGACATCAATGGCATTGATGCCGACTATGCCGCCACCGATAATCGTTACCCTGGCAGGTTCAACTCCAGTAACGCCACCCAGTAATATGCCAGCACCGCCATGCGCTTTTTCTAAAAAATAAGCGCCTGACTGAACCGCAAGCCGTCCCGCCACTTCTGACATTGGTGCCAGCAATGGCAAGCCGCCACCATCGGCGGTAACGGTTTCGTAGGCGATGCAAGTTGCTCCCGAGCTTACTAAGTCTTGAGTCTGTTCGGGGTCGGGGGCGAGGTGCAAATAAGTAAAAAGAATCTGCCCTGGCTTTAGCCACTTGCGCTCGATGGCTTGGGGCTCCTTGACCTTAATGATCAACTGCGCCCGCTCGAATATTTCCTGTGCTGATTTGACAACGGACGCTCCAGCGGCCTGATATTGCTGGTCTAGCGCACCGATTCCATCGCCCGCACCTGACTCGACAATGACCTCGTGACCGTGCGTCACCAACTCTCGTACATTGGCTGGTACCAAGCCCACTCGATATTCACGCACCTTTATTTCCTTGGGGACTCCGATTAACATAATTTTGTTAGCTCCTTACAAAATAACTGCGCCATACTCAGCGAATAAATATTGTATAACATTAACAATATTGGTTAGGTGCAGGTTTAGTTTAAGTTAAACAATTGCTTATAATGGTCGTTAAGGTGTTATAAATGTGTGTGGCAACTTGAATGTTTTATACGAAAATAACTTCGAGCAAAGGTTTTTTTCAGTTAAATCCCTCATTTTTTGCATGGGTACGTGGATGTTGTAGTTTAGTCGTCGCTATTTTTGGTGATTTCATCATCATAATGTTAGCGGTTTATATCGATTAACGATGACAGAAGAGGAAGAGATTGCGCTTCATTCAAGCAATTGGTCTAATATTCTACCTCGCTTGCCTGCCACAGGCGATTGCGGCAACGTCGTCATTTGCTATCACCGGCGGGGTGTTTGAATACACAGTTCAACCTGGCGACTTTCTAATTAAGATTGGCGCACGTTTTGGAGTACCTGCCGTCACTTTGTCGCGCGATAATGATTTGGCGTATGAAGGCTTGCTGATGCCGGGGCAGAAACTGGTGATTGATAACCGACACATCGTGCCGGAATTGCTGGAAGAAGGCTTGCTAATCAACCTACCGCAACGCATGCTTTATTACTTTCGCGGTTGGTCGTTGGTGACCGCCTATCCAGTGGGATTGGGGAAGCCTAGTTGGCCGACCCCCGCAGGTGAGTTCATTGTGACCAATAAGGCAGTCAACAAGGCTTGGCGCGTACCAAAATCCATTCAGGAGGAAATGCGACGTGAGGGTCAGCTGGTGAAGACAGAAGTGCCACCTGGTCCCGACAATCCCCTTGGCAAACACTGGCTTGGACTCAGCCTGACATCGATTGGTATTCATGGCACTCTCGCGCCAGCCAGTATTTATCATTTTCAGAGCCATGGCTGCATACGCCTGCATCCCGATGACATCGAAGAGCTATTTGCACAGATAGCCCCGGGGATGGTTGGCAGTATTATTTACAACCCGCTATTACTGACAGAATCAGGCGGACACATTTTTATTGAGGTGCATCCGGATATTTATAGCCAAGTTGATGTCTCATTGGCCGCGCTTAAACAATTGGCGCAAGACGCGATGCTAAGCGATCGCATCGACTGGTTACGCGTAGCAGAAGTGTTGATGCGAAAAGATGGTGTGGCGCGCGATGTGACGTTTTCTATCCACTAGCCTCTAGACGAAAGGTAAATAGTTACGATGAGTCACGAAATTTGCAAGATGCGCCGAGGTTTGCTCAAGGCTGGCATGGCGCTCGCATTTACCGGGCTGAGCGCACGCTCGGCTTTTGCCGCCTTTGAGCCTAGGGCAACGGTAGGGCGAGCGCTCTCTTTTCACAATCTGCATACCGGCGAAAAACTCAGCGCTGAATACTGGTCTGAAGGTGCTTATCTGCCAGATGCGCTGGCTGATATCAACCACATTCTTCGAGATCATCGCAACGATCAGGTGTCCCCGATTGAGACGCCTCTGCTCGATCTACTGCATGGGCTACGTAGCGTACTCAACACTACGCAGCCATTTCAGATTATCTCGGGGTATCGTTCGCCCGCAACCAATTCGCTTCTGGCAGCCAGTTCTGATGGCGTTGCCAAGGGCAGCCTGCATACACAAGCCAAGGCAATCGACCTTAACGTTGAAGGGCTTCAACTAAGCACGCTACATCGCGCCGCCGTTGCGCTGCGTGGTGGCGGTGTCGGATATTACCCGAAATCTAACTTCGTACATGTTGATATTGGCCGTGTGCGTGTTTGGTAGCTTATGTAAATGAGTTGCTAGGTCAGATTGTTTTGCAAAAGCACTATAATCTTATAGCTGAAATTTTTATCTTTATATTTGTGATTAAACCAAGCAATAAATCAAGTGATAAATGAAAGTACGGTTAAAAAGTACAAGCAGGTAAATGGCGCGAAAGTGCCCATCGCACATGATCTCTTACTACGTCATCTTTATGGTCTATATGTTGTTTAAGGGCATCAATAATTGCTGGTGTGGTTTGTGCATTACCCAGACCAACGGCGATATTTCTTAGCCATTGCGTATAGCCGATACGATAAATCGCGCTACCAGCCATTTTTGTTTTGAACGCATCTTCGCTCCAGTTAAAGCAATCAATCAGGCTGATATCATCCAGCCCGTGCTTCACTGCAAAATCGGGTTCTTTGGTGATTTCGGCAAACTTGTTCCAGGGGCAATAAAGTTGGCAGTCATCGCAGCCATACACGCGGTTGCCGATTAAGGGACGTAATTCAAGTGGTATGCTACCTTTTAGCTCAATGGTTAAATAAGAGATGCAACGCCTAGCATCTACTTCATATGGTGCGGTAATGGCCTGGGTAGGGCACACATCAATACAACTGGTGCAAGTGCCGCAATGGTTGTTGGCTGGCGTGTCAATGTCTAGTGGTAAGTTGGTGTAAATTTCACCTAAAAAGAACCAGGAGCCTTGGTTTTTATTGATCAGTAACGTGTGTTTGCCGCGCCAACCCAAGCCTGATTTTTCTGCTAACGCTACCTCTAGCACTGGTGCGCTGTCGGTGAAGGCTCGGTATTCAAAATGGCTGGTTTTATTATCGCCTAGTTGACTATCACTTAGTTCAGCTTGAATTTTTTCGCATAGTTTTTGTAGTTTGTTGCGCATCACCTTGTGATAATCGCGTCCGAGTGCATAACGCGAGATAAAGGCTTGGGTACTATTTTGTAAAACAGCTTCGCTATCTGTAGCGTTTGGCGGCAGGTAGTCTAAACGTGCTGAAATGATGCGGTTGGTATTGGGCACTAGTTCAACCGGGCGGGTGCGCTTCGTGCCGTGTTTTGCCATATAATTCATCTCACCATGAAAACCTTTTTCAACCCACGCCTGATGTTCAGCTTCAGCCGTTTGCAAATTGGTGTCGGTGATGCCGATCTGACTAAAGCCGAGTTCCAGCCCCCAACGTTTAATGTTTTTAGTCAGTTGGTTGATGTTTTTTGTAGAATTAAAATTAGTATAATGGCGCATGGATAATAATTTTACACTTGATTTAGCAGATGAGGCGGCAACGCTTGGTTTTGGTGCCGCAGTCGCTAAGGCCATTACCCCAAATTTAACGATTTATTTACATGGTGACTTAGGCGCAGGTAAAACTACTTTTGCCCGTGGTTTGATTCATGGGCTGGGGTTTGTGGGTAAAGTCAAAAGCCCTACTTATACGTTAGTTGAGCCTTACGAAGTGATGTTGAATCAAACTGAATCGTTAAACTTGTATCATTTTGATCTGTATCGATTTAATGATGAAGAAGAGTGGGAAGCCGCCGGTTTTAGAGACTATTTTAACCCTTTGAGCGTGTGTTTGATTGAGTGGCCAGAGAAAGCCGCACATAGTTTGCCCGCAGCAGATATTGATATTAGTTTTAACCTCAAAGGTGACGGCCGTGAAGTTAACGTGTTAGCACATACGCCACACGGGGAGCAATGCTTAAAAAAACTACAGCAAAGTGTTCTGAAGTGTTCTAATGATTAAACCGATGATTAAAATTTTAAAATCACTTTTTTTAAGTGTAGTGGCATGCTTAATGTTGGCAGGTGCCGCATATGCCGCCGACAACACCATCATTGCCGGGCGCATTTGGCCTGCGCAAGACTACACACGCATTACCTTAGAGGCAAGTAAGCCTATTACTTATAAAATGACGCTACTGCAAAACCCGGAACGGGTGGTGGTGGATGTTGAAAATGTTGATCTCAACCAAGTATTAAAATCATTGAACGACAGGATTTTAGCCAGCGACCCTTACGTTATGCAATTGCGTGTGGCTCAATTTAAACCTGGCGTTGTGCGTTTGGTGGTCGATTTAAAAACTGAAATTAAGCCCACGATATTTACCTTGTTACCTGCCGGCGATTATAAGCATCGATTGGTGTTAGATATTTACCCGGTGAATGATCCGTTAATGACGCTGTTGGCGCAACGCGATAATACATTTTCACCTACCGCTGAAGTACAAGCTTTTAATCAATTGCCACCGACGCAATCAAGTGCAGAGCCATTACCTGAGCAGCCATCAACTAATCCAACACTTAATCCGGCGCCTGAAGCGGCGGCGATAATAGTGACAGAAGATAGCAAGCCGCTTGAAACCAGCCCGCAGATTATACCGACCGAAAGCAATGATAGCGCCCAAGCTGTGGCGACAAAAGTGGCGCCTGAAAATAAAGCTGTAGATAAATCTATTAGACAAATTACGATTGCCATTGACCCTGGCCATGGTGGAGAAGACCCCGGTGCAATTGGTGCTACTGGCAGCCGTGAAAAAGATATTACCTTGATTGTTGCTAAAAAACTCAAAGCTAAAATCGATGAAGAGCCCGGTATGCGCGCAGTGTTGACGCGTGATGGCGATTATTTTATACCGTTGCATGGGCGTGTGCTTAAAGCGCGCAAGTTACAGGCCGATTTGTTTGTGTCTATTCATGCCGATGCTTTTACTAACCCAGCCGCACGCGGTTCGTCAGTATTCGCTCTTTCTGAAAAAGGCGCAACCAGTGCCAGTGCGCGCTATTTAGCTAAAAAAGAAAATGAATCTGATTTGATTGGCGGCGTGAGTTTAAATGTAAAAGATCCGGTGTTAGCAAGAACACTTCTGGATTTATCGCAAACAGCGACTATTAACGATAGCTTGAAATTAGGTAAAGCGGTATTGGGGTATATTGGTGAAATCAATAAGCTACACAAAAATCATGTAGAGCAGGCGGGATTTGCCGTATTAAAATCACCGGATATCCCATCAATTCTGGTCGAAACGGCTTTTATCAGTAATCCGGATGAAGAGCGCAGATTGAATGATGATGCATACCAAGATAAGTTAGTGCTTTCTATTTTGGCTGGCATCAAAAAATATTTTGCTAGCAATCCTGCGCTCGCAAAAACCAAGTTGGCGATGCAATAAGAATAAGTAAGGCTAAATAACTGAAATTTGCTGAAAGGATGCGCGATGATGCAACTTACATTTTTAGGGGCTACAGGCACGGTTACTGGTTCAAAATATCTGCTAAAAAGTGGTGATAAACGTATTCTGGTCGATTGTGGGTTATTTCAGGGGCTTAAGCAATTACGGCTTAAAAACTGGGCAGAGTTGCCAATCAATCCAAAAGAAATCGATGTGGTGGTGTTGACTCATGCGCATATTGATCACAGTGGCTATTTGCCATTGCTGGTTAAAAATGGCTTTTCAGGCAAGGTATATTGCTCTGAAGCGACGCGTGATTTATGTGAGGTTTTGTTGCCAGACTCTGCATATTTGCAAGAAGAGGAAGCAGAATATGCCAATCGTCGCGGCTTTTCTAAGCATCAGCCAGCACTCCCGCTTTACACGCAAGAAGATGCAATGGTTGCACTAAAGTTGATTACACCAGTGAATTATGAACAAGATGTAGATTTGGGTGGCGGTCTTACACTCAGGCTCACGCCCAACGGGCATATTCTTGGTTCAGCGTTTGTGCGCATTCATAACCAACAAACATCAGTATTGTTTTCAGGTGACATTGGTCGCCCTAATGATATTTTGATGCGCGCACCCAAGGTTATTAAGCAGGCTGATTATTTACTGCTTGAGTCAACTTACGGTAATCGCTTACACGAAAAAGACGATCCACAAGTGAAGTTGGCGGCTATTATCAATAAAACGGTGAAGCGCAAAGGTGTGGTGGTGATTCCTGTATTTGCTGTGGGCAGGGCGCAAGAGCTACTTTATTACATACATTTGCTTAAATCATCAGGCGCTATCGCGCACGATATTCCTGTGTATCTCAATAGCCCAATGGCAGTGGATGCAACCGAAATATTTATGCATCACCATCATGAGCATCGCTTAACGCCTGAACAGTGTCATGCGCTAAATCAAACGGCACGTATGGTGAATAGTGTTGATGAATCGCGGCGCTTGAATCAAACACACGGCCCGATGATTATTCTTTCAGCCAGTGGCATGGCATCCGGCGGGCGCGTTGTGCATCATCTCAAGGCGTTTGCGCCAAAATCCAACAACACGATTTTATTTGTAGGTTTTCAGGCGGCGGGTACACGTGGTGCCGCTATGTTGGATGGTGCAGAGAGCGTTAAAATTCATGGTGAATATGTGCCAATACGCGCCAATGTTGAGCTGATTTCTAATCTTTCAGCACACGCTGATTATTCAGAAATATTAGACTGGCTAGGTGGTTTTGAAACGCCACCTAAAAAAACGTTTATCGTGCATGGTGAGCCGATTGCAGCAGATGCCATGCGGCATCACATAGAGGAAAAAATGCACTGGAAAGTGGTGATGCCAGAGTATCTGGAAACGGTAACTTTGGATTAAGTTGTCTTATGTACACCGGCACGCCGATCAGGGAAAACTGATAAGTACTACTCAGCCCGCTACGCAGGTATACGACTTTTCAAAGGCTTCAGCCATTAGAAAATCGGAGTGCCTGTGGTGCAAGTATTACTAATATCACCGTCTTTTATTCATCAAATAATCTATCTCACGGCTTGTATCACCATACCCAGCCTGTGTTAGCAGTGCGCGTTCTATGTAACGACTTACCTGCTGGCGTAGCGTTTTCACACTAGTTCCACCGACAAAACATTGCGGAAACTTAAAGCTTAACCATGCATATAAACTTAAATTGCGACTTAATAATTCTGCCTGCTCTAAATGTTTTGGGCTATGGGATTCCAGCCAAATGGGTGCCGTTGGCAGGTAACGTATGGTGGATTGCGCGACGCTTTGCAGGCACAGTAAATAGTAATCTTTTTCAAAAGCAACATTGAGTGAAATAGGCGCGCAAACAAAGATATACTTGTCTTTTAACGACATGTTCGGCGCATGTTCATCTACAAGCTGTGCTTGTGCAATTTGAGTTTTAAGGGATGACTGTTCAAAAAGTTCATGGTGAAATCTGCTTCTTTCTTGATGGTAACTCAATACTTCTGCAATTTTTCGCGTATGCAAGTGCGTGGCAATGTCACCAATTTGCATAAAGTTGATGCTAATCGGCAGTTTGGCTAAATCTGCGGTGTCATCTGTCGCCAGCATATGCTCAATATGAATCAGCTCGTCGTTTTCAAGCACACTGACGTAGCCGGTATCATAAATGCCATATCTGCCTGCGCGCCCTGCAATTTGGCGCACTTCTGTCATATTAAGTAAGCGAGAAGCTACGCCGTCAAACTTATGAATGTTTGAGAATATCACCCGACGAATCGGCAAATTTAAGCCCATGCCAATCGCGTCAGTGGCCACTAGAATCTCTGCTTGCCCAGAATTAAAGCGCTCAGATTCGGTGCGGCGTACTTCAGGTGATAATGCCCCATAAATACTAGCGACCGTGAAGCCCCATTGCCTGAATCGCGCGCTAAAAGTTAGTACATCTTTACGGCTAAACGCGATGACGGCATCACCTTGTTGCAGTTTAGGCTTTAGTTTTTGTCGGCTGTAATGTTTGCCACATAGGCTTTCATGCTCTAACACTAAAGGTGTTTTTCGTGCCAGTTGTGTAATCTCGAAAGTTTCATTCAAGGCCTCGATTGCAGCAATGCAAGGTGCGGTTACTGCAGTTGAACCGCAGATAAACACTTGCGTTGCAGGTACGCCAATTAACGCGGCAGTCCAGGCTGCGCCTCGGTCTGGGTCTTGCAGCATTTGAATCTCATCAATAATCGCTACTTCAACTGGTTGACTGGGGTTCATCATTTCGATAGTAGAGGCTGTGTGTTGCGCGCCTTCCATCAGCGTGCGCTCTTCACCTGTAATAAGGTTGCATGGCACACCGGAGGCTAGCAAGCGGTCACGAATTTCCATTGCGAGGAGACGCAATGGGGCAAGATATACACCTGATTTGGCTTTTTCTAAATTTAGTAGTGCTTGGTGGGTTTTACCTGAATTGGTGGGCCCTAGATAAAAATGATGATGCCGTTTAAGGCGGCGGGCGAGGGTGAAGCTGTCTGTATAGGTAGTTGGTGCTGAATTTTTTTGGAAGTGTTTCATACTTTCAGGAATTTAGCTTAAAACAGGTAAAATACCAACATACAAAAATACAAGTGACTTAATTTTAATGCGCATTCAACGCTTACCAGACCAGTTGATTAGTCAAATTGCCGCAGGTGAGGTGGTAGAGCGCCCCGCATCCGCGCTTAAAGAATTATTAGAGAATAGCCTGGATGCAGGTGGCACGGATATTCAAGTATCGTTGTTGCAAGGTGGTATTAAACAATTGCGCGTGGTAGATAACGGTGCAGGCGTGGCAAAAGAAGATCTAGAACTGGCACTGACGCGGCACGCGACCAGTAAAATTGCGAGCCTGGAAGATTTGGAAGCTGTCGCCAGTTTGGGTTTCCGTGGCGAGGCATTGGCAAGTATCGCCTCGATTTCACGCACGCAGTTAATGAGTCGCCAAGCGGAGTCTAAGCATGCTTGGCGCATAATCTCTGAGGGGAGTGAAATTTATCCGATTGAACCCGGCGCGTTAGACGTGGGCACCATTATTGAAGTGACTGATTTATATTTCAATACCCCGGCACGACGCAAGTTTTTAAAAACTGAAGCCACTGAATTCGGGCACTGCGAAAAGGCTTTTGAGTGTATAGCACTGTCGCGGCCAGATGTGGCTTTTATGTTGCAACACAATGGTAAAGCGTTGAGCCGCTTTGTTGTCAGTAGCCCTAGCAAAAGATTTAGCGAAGTATTGGGTGCGGAGTTTGCCGCTGAAAGTGTTGAAATAGATGAATCTGCCGCGGGTTTACGCTTATGGGGCATGGCGGCCAAACCTACGTTTAGTCGCCATAGCCGCGATACGCAATACGTGTATGTTAACGGCCGCTTTGTACGCGACAAACTGATTGCACACGCTATTCGCCAAGCCTACCAAGATGTGTTGCATCACGACCGCCACCCTGCATTTGTGCTGTTTATTGAACTAGACCCTAATCTGGTAGATGTGAACGTACACCCAAGTAAAACCGAAGTCAGGTTTAGAGATGGGCAAGCCATCCATCGTTTTATTTTTCACGCATTACACAAAGCGTTAGCAACGCCAACAGGTGTTTCTAATGCAGTGACTGCGGGTCAGGCCGGGCATAATCCGTTTGCTTACCAGCCAACGAACAATCTGTACCCTACATTCCAATCCCAGATCAACCTTAGTGCTAATGAAAGTTCGAGCTTTTACCAAACCATGTTTGGGTCAAATGGGCCTAGCTCAAATGCCAATGCAGGGAATGAACGCCAGTTCATTAGTCCAGATGCCTATGCTGCAGAAAATCAATTTGCAAATCAGTCACAGGATAAAGTAAATGACTTTCCTCTCGGTTTTGCCGTTGCGCAAATTCACGGTATTTATGTGTTAGCACAAAACGCGCTTGGTTTGGTGGTGGTCGATATGCACGCCGCGCATGAACGTATCATGTATGAAAAGCTTAAAAATGCGCTAGATAACAAAAGCGTAGCGATGCAGCCTTTGCTGATTCCAGTGAGTTTTAATGTAGATAAATTAGAAATTGCAACCGTGCAGGAGGCGTTAGCCAGTAATGACACCAGCCTGCAACAGCTGGGTTTTGATATTGCCGTACTTTCACCCACCACGCTTGCCGTGCGTGCGGTGCCCACTATGCTGCAAGATGCAGATGCCGTTACTCTGGCGCGTGATGTGCTGCATGACTTACGAGAGTACGGCGCAAGCCGAGCGCTTACGGAACGTAGAAACGAGCTGCTTGGTACTATGGCTTGCCATGCGGCGGTACGTGCTAACCGAAGTCTGACCATTCCTGAGATGAACGCTTTACTGCGCGATATGGAAGCTACTGAGCGCTCAGGGCAATGTAACCATGGGCGCCCGACTTGGTTTCAGGTGAGTATGAGCGACCTGGATAAGATGTTTATGCGGGGTAAGTAAGAGATGCGGTTTCAAGGGGTAATCGTTAAGTGGTTTGATGAGAAAGGCTACGGTTTTATAAAGATAAATGACGTGGCTGAGCAGATTTTTGCGCACATGAGTGCTTTTCCAACTGCGCAAAGCAAACCTAAACTTAATGAGTTAGTAACGTTTGAAATAGCTGAGGGTGCAAAAGGTCAGCAAGCCTATAACGTGCAGTATGTTAACCGCGCTAGGCATGTTATAAAACCAGTTAGATATGAAACCCCAAAAAGTAAAAAGAACTACTCAGGGTTGATTATCATGGCTATGTTTGGTTTTTTAATACTTAACCTCATGTCACCTAAAAATCCTAGTATTAAGCCGCCTAGTAGCGACCTAGCGCAACCGCTTGTTTCAGCAGATCATCAAAACTTTCAGTGCCGAGGTAAAAGTAAATGCAGTGAAATGGTCTCATGTGATGAGGCTGTTTATTATCTTAAGCACTGTCCGGGCACAGTGATGGACAGCGATGGTGACGGCATGCCTTGCGAAGACCAATGGTGTGGGCATTAACTCGGTATATTTATCATTGAAGTAGTATCAAATACTAAGTCTTTCAAATAGCAGAGTTGTGTTTAGTATTCAACATGGAGTGTTTGAAATAAAACAAGAACGATTGGTCGGTTGATTTTTAAACGGAGATTAAAATTTGGATTGTACAGATTTAATTTTTTTTGCAGTTTTAATATTTTTAAACCACATCCAAACAATACTGTTAGGTATTTCTACCCCATCAATCATGTAGGTCAGTATTTTTGTATTATTGAGCAGGGTGGGTAGTGCGGATTTGGCAGAGGGGCGACCGCAAAATAGAATACAGTCGCCTGCCATCAACTTGGTGGAGGTATCGGGGACCAGCAACGGCTGATTGTTGCGAGACAGCATTAGTGGCACTAAACTTAAGCGCTGTTCGCGATTTAATGGGTCTTGAGTGAGGTTTTCAAGGGATACTGATGTGCCGTTATTTAATAACTCGGTCACCGCTGGCGCATTTTTTTGGTTAATGGTTACCGCCCAAGTTTCAGGTACGCTTTCACCCACGACTGAAACCAATTGACTGATTAGCTGGTTGGCCCACGTGTTGGTTTGATTACGCACCAGCTCTAAAAACTGCGCCAGCAAGGGTGAAATCATGTGAGCTAAACACTCATGGGCAATAATGTCGGTAGGTTGCATGGTGATGTCAGCGTTAAACTGCTTAAACAATGCATGGTTATGGTGTTTGTTTTTGCGGATGACTACAAACAACTTTGGGTTAAGCTCAAAAGCTGTCATCACGATTGATAAATTATTAATGTCATTATCGGTACCGGCAACAATGCCAACGGCGTTGTTAATGTCGGCCTCAAGTAAGGTTTTAGCTTCGGTACCGCTACCGATAATGCAATTGTCGCAACCTGTTAGCTCCGGTGCGGCTTCGATAATAGTGGTGCTGATATGTTCGCGCTCCAGATTTTTAACCACCGACTTACCAAATCGACCGTAACCGCAAATGACCCATCTGCCTAAGGGCGGATATTCTGGCGGAGGCAGTTTGTCGCCAGGTGTATCGGTGAGCCACTCGTGCAAGATGTAAGTGCCTAGTGCATGCACGCGCATTGCTAACTGGTCACCAAATAAAGTGTAGGGGTTGATAATATGGTCGGTACCGAACGAGGCCATGTTTGCAGCAATGTCATCGCGTTCAGCGCGTGCCAGCACTGGCAGGCTGGGATTCATAAGCTTGACGGCAACGGCAACAGCTAGGTTAACTTCATCGTTATCCGTTAGTGTAACTACGCCACAACATAGCGGATGATGCACGCCTGCCCTGACTAGGTTTTCTGGGAGTTTTGCATCTGCACATAGGTTAGGAATAATATTGTGTGAGTTGCCTAGCTCAAGTTCGTTGATGCGATCTTGTTGCGATTCAATCACTACGACACGAATATCTTTTTCATCTAGCGCTTTGGCTAACAAGCTCGCAGACTCGCCATAACTACACAGGATGTAAAAAGGTTCTTGCAATGATCGTACACTATTGGTAAAGCGCTCTGTCACCATCGCCAGGCGCAGGCCAGGGTCTTGTAATAAGGTAATGATTCTACCGATAGCATAAACCCATGGAATTACCGTGAAGTAGATGGAAAAAGTCATCCATAGCCGTTGCGCTTGGCTGAACGGATAAGGCACTTCACCAAAGCCGATGGTGGTCGCAGTGTAGCTGATGACATAAAATGCTTCAAATATGCTCATCTGCCAAGGCTTGCCGGCATCGTCAACACCTGGCATCAGCGAAAGACCAATGACAGATATTGCAAAGCTGACGATAATCAGTATCAGTGGTCGCCGCAAGCGACGTAAGATCAGAAACAGAACGCTATTCATGCAGGGTAATTATAGTGTAAGTAACCTCGCACGTGATTACCGGCGTTGGCCAATGGTTTCTGAGATGAGTAAAATGACGGATACAAAGTTAGCCATGAGCGCACCACCAGAAAGCGACACAATATAGACAGTTAGACTTGATTCATCCATTTTTCCACTTAAGGCCGCCCATAAAATTGCGGCTGCAATGAGCTGTAAGTCGGCAGCTAAACTGGTGGAGAGTAAAATGGCACCGACATGGGTGCGGTCACCAAATTTCAATACAGTGGCAATCAGACTGACGATAATAGCTGCGTATAATTCGTAAACATGGTGATGGGTTGAGTTGTCGATGTCCCCAATAAAAAACCCGAAGTTTAATGTCATTGCCAATACGATAAAAAAACCAAAAATAACTTTTTCTAAATTCATGGGTTAAGTCCACCTGGAAATTGATTGCTGAAATTTAATGGCAAAAATGGATTGTCGAAGTTAATTACATGCTGTAATAACATAATAATTACTCACAACGCGTTATTATACAAGGCTAACGATCAAGATATGGAACAAAGTAAGTGAATTCTATGGTCTTTTGCCAACGCTCTGCTGGCATTTAATGAAATGTTCTCTTACTTAACACATTAAACGAACTTAAACATGAACTTAACAACATTGCCCCCCGCCATTTTTTTGATGGGTCCCACTGCGAGCGGAAAAACGGGTGCGGCTGTCGCGCTGGTTTCAAAATTGCCGATTGAACTCATTAGTGTTGATTCTGCACTCGTGTATCGTGATATGAATATTGGCACGGCCAAGCCAGATCATGAAACTTTGGCAAAAGCGCCTCATCATTTGATTGACATTATTGCGCCAACCGAGGCATATTCAGCGGCCAATTTTAGAAACGATGCCTTGCGTTTAATGGCCGACATCACTGCACGCGGCAAAGTGCCGTTGTTAGTCGGTGGGACCATGTTGTACTTTAAAGCGTTGCAGGATGGGTTGAGCAATCTACCTGAAGCAAACCCGCAAGTGCGTGCAGAAATTGAACAAGAGGCGGCACAACTTGGCTGGCCAGCGATGCACGCAAAACTTGCAACAATAGACCCTGATAGTGCTGCGCGTTTGCAACCCAATGATGTGCAACGGATAGAGCGTGCTTTGGAAGTCTATCGGTTGACAGGTCAATCAATGACAGCATTGCATCAGGCATCTGGCGGTGATGCTTTACCTTATCGATTGCTTAAAATCGCCTTGGTGCCTAAAGATCGTGCAGCGCTGCATGAGCGCATTGCGCAAAGATTCGACCAAATGCTGGCGGGTGGATTTTTAGATGAAGTGAAGACGTTAGTAGCAAAATATCCTATACTTACAGCGGATAGCACGTCAATGCGTTGCGTGGGTTATCGCCAAGCTTTAGCGTATCTTGCAGGTGAATATGATGAAGCCCAATTACGCGATCGTGGTATTTTTGCCACTCGCCAATTAGCAAAACGTCAGTTAACATGGTTGCGTGGTATGGATGATTTGGACGAAGTGGATTGTTTGGACCCGGCAATGCATGCGTTGGTGCTGGGCAAAATAGCGCATTTTATTCAAGAATAAAAGGGATTCGCATGAAAAACTTTATCAAAGAAAATCTGGTGTTGGTGATTGGTCTAACGTTGCCGCTGTTGTTGATTGTATTGTTCTTTGTTGCGGCAGTGATTCCAAAGTTAATGGGCACACCGCCACAATATGAAATGCTGTTTACAATCAATCATTATGACTATCAAACCCCACCTGATTATTTGCTTGAATTTTCAGTTAAAAATCAGCAACTCACAGTTAAAACACGTAAAAATGAGAGTAAAGATAGAAATTACACCTCAAAAAAGTTGATGGCTTACGATGGAAAAACAGAAACAGTACGTGAGATTACGGTCGATATAGCTAAAACTGCAGAGGCCGTAACAGGTAATGCCGTTGTTTTAGAAGAAACAAAAAATATGGCCATAGACACATCTAGTATTTCACCCGATGGCTATACTTTAGATGGACCAAGTTATGGTGGTAGCGGCTTGGTGGGCGGGTTTTTTGGAGGCGGTTATCGCAATAGCGGGTTCAGGCTCAAAAAAGGCAGTGTCGGTTATCAAGTCCCCAACACTCAGCAAAACACTTACTACAATCAAATGCAGTTTATAGGTTGGGTGACTAAAAAATAGGAGGAAACCATGTTGCTTAAAGAAGATGCCTTGCAGGACATTGTCTCACTCGCTCGACATAATCAAATCACATTAGAGGAAATTGCACAGGCATTTAATTCACCTCAAATTCAGACAGTTAAAGCGTCGTCCAGCGTGCTGTCCAAGTTATTTGGCTATATCGGTGGCATTTTTGTTTTTGCAGGGATAGGCGTTTTTATCTCTATGTATTGGGATGACTTTGGCTCTGCGGCACGCGTAATAGTTACACTTGGTACTGGGTTAGTCGCGTTTATCATGGGCTTGGTGTGTTTGGCGGATAAAAAATATGAACGTGCCGCAACGCCGCTATTCTTAATTTCTTCGTTTTTGCAACCAACGGGGATTCTTGTCATGTTGCAGGAGTATTCTTCCGGTGGTGATGTGCGCCACGGAATGCTTTTTATGGCCGGTTATATGCTGATACAGCAGGGTGCTACCTTTTGGGCAAAAGAGCGCACGGTGTTGGCTTTTAGTGCAGTCTTGTTTGGCAGTGTCTTTTTTGCCAATTTGTTTGATATTTTGGGTGTGAATGAAAAGCTCATTGGCATCATCATTGGCACTTCTTTGTTATGTATTGCCTACGCGCTTAATCAATCAAAGCATCTTGCGATTGCATCTTTTTGGTATTTTGTTGGCGCTGTGACGCTGTTATGGTCAATATTTGAGTCGGTAGAAAAATCGCCACTTGAGCCAATATATCTGGGTGCGTCAGCATTGATCATATTTGTAAGCACTTATGTACGTAGCCGAACTTTGCTGTTGGTAGGCACGCTTTCCATGCTGCTATACATTGGTTATTACACAGCAAAGCACTTTGCAAATACAGTTGGCTGGCCGATTGCATTGGTGATGATAGGCGTTGCTTTAATTGCGTTGAGTTCGCTAGCTGTGAGATTAAACAGGCAATATATTAAATCGAGTAACTAGTATGGCACTGTTAAACCTAACGGGTATGGTTCGACCCTTCGGCAAGCTCAGGGCTCACCATGAGCGGATTTAGCAGTGTCGTTAAAAGTGTTCACGAATGCGGTTAGCCGCTTCAATACACTCGTCATAAGATGCAACCAGCGCCATGCGAATGAAGTTTTTACCCGGGTTTAGACCATGCGCCTCGCGCGCTAAAAAGCTACCCGGTAGTATGGTAATGTTTAAATCACGGTAAAGTCTAATCGCGAATTCTGTATCAGAAATTGCGTCATTTTTAATTTTTGCCCATAAATAGAACGCGGCGTCTGGTATCGCTACGTCTAAAACGTTGGTGAGTAATGGCGTAACGTCATTAAATTTTTGTGCATACAGTGTGCGATTTTCAATCACATGCGCCTCATCATCCCATGCCGCAACTGAAGCTGCTTGTACGGTAGGGTTCATTGCACAGCCATGATAGGTACGGTATAGCGTAAAAGCTTCAATAATTTTTTCATCACCGGCGACAAAGCCTGAGCGCATGCCCGGCACGTTTGAGCGTTTAGAAAGTGAGCTGAATACAATCAGGTTTTTGTAACTTCGACCTAGTAAATGGGCGGCTTGCAGTGCGCCTAACGGTGGATTGGCTTCATCAAAATAAATTTCAGAATAACATTCATCGGCAGCGATGACAAAGTCGTAAAGGTCTGATAATTCAAAGATGGTTTTCCATTGCGATAAACTCATGACCTTGCCCGATGGGTTGCCAGGGCTGCAAACATAAACCAGTTGTGTGCGCTTTAATATATCAACAGGCACGCTTGAAAAGTCCATCACGTGGTTTTGATTTGGGTCTTGATGCGGTAAGGTATTTAAAAAGTAAGGGGTCGCGCCAGCTAAAAATGCGGCACCTTCATAAATTTGATAAAACGGGTTGGGTGAAATCACCACCGGATTAGGTTGGGTTTTATCAATGATGGCCTGCGCCAGCGCAAACAGCGCCTCACGACTGCCATTGACTGGCAAGATCGCTGTTTCAGCATTGAGCGCAGGGATGTTATAGCGACGTGAAATCCAATGTGAAATTGCAGTTCTCAGCTCAATTGAGCCTACAGTCGTGGGATAATTGGCCAAGCCAGATAAATTGCTTACCAGTGCATTTTTAATTAATTCAGGTGTAGCGTGCTTAGGCTCACCAATAGATAAGTTAATTGGTGTAAACGCAGGGTTAGGTGTAATGCCTTTGAATAAGTCACGCAAGCGTTGAAACGGGTAAGGCTGTAATAAATTTAAATTTGGATTCATAAGCAACATTATAGTGAGCGAGCATTACATTGAATAGACATAATAAAAACTCTTTCGCAATATTTGGCCTGCTTTTTGGTGCTTTTTGTTGGGGCATCGTTTGGTATCCGTACCGCATCATGGCAGAGGCTGGCGTATCCGGCGTTGTTTCCACCTTTTATACTTATGGCATTGTCATGCTGATTGCGGTGCTTATCTTTGCCAAACACTGGCGAGAAATCTTTAAATTACCAACGAGTATCATTTGGCTGAGCCTAGCCGCAGGGTGGACTAATCTTAGCTATATACTTGCCATTATTGACGGCGAAGTAGTGCGCGTGATGCTGTTATTTTATCTGTCGCCGATATGGACGCTGGTACTTGCACACTTTTGGTTAAAAGAGAAAACATCGCTGACGGGTTACATTGCGATTGCGACTTCGTTGTTAGGCGCATTGATCATGTTCCATGATCCAAAGCTTAGCAGCTTGCCCATGCCAAGGAATACTGCGGAATGGTTGGCACTTTCTTCAGGCATGGGGTTTTCACTCTCCAATGTCATTACCAGAAAATCCAGTCATTTAAGTTTGCTGGCTAAGTCATTTGCGGTATGGGGCGGTGTATTAGTGGTTGCAGTGATATTTGTTTTATTGTTTCAAACGCCTTTTTCTGCACCTGGTGCTTTTAGTTCAACAAACTGGCTGGTGATGGTGTTGATTGCGCTGTTGCTGATGGCGGCTACTTTGTTTGTACAATATGGCGTCACTCAGATTCAAGCTACGCGCGCATCCGTATTATTTTTATTCGAGTTAGTGGTGGCTGCCGTGGCGGCTTATTATCTTGCGAATGAAACAATGTCGCTCAATGAGTGGGTTGGTGGCGGATTGATTGTGGTTGCAGCTATCTTTGCCGCTAGCAACCACAAGGCTGTTGATTAAGCGCTGAAGGCACTGTTGCGCGCGCCTTCAGCGGCAAAGCGAATTTTTAGCGATAAGTCATTACGTGAGTCCGCATAGGCTAACGCGTTTTCTTCATCAATTTTGCCGTTTGCAAATAGCTTGAATAAAGACTGGTCAAAGGTATGCATGCCAATATCAGTGTTTTCACCCATGATTTCTTTAATTTCGCTCATTTTTTGTTTTTGTATCAGCTCCGCCATATAGGGCGTATTTATCATCACCTCGGTAGCTGCAACACGTTTGCTAAGTGTGCCTGGAACTAAACGTTGAGAAACGATGGATACCAGATTCATCGACATGCCGAGCAACAAACCGGTACGACCATCTTCCGGGAAAAATGAAATAACACGTTCGAGCGCTTGGTTAGCATTGTTGGCATGCAAGGTAGCTAAACATAAATGGCCTGTTTCAGCATAGGCAAGCGCGTTTTTCATGCCATCCATATCACGCACCTCACCAATCAAAATCACATCAGGCGCTTGGCGCATGGCATTTTTGAGACCGTTTTCAAATGATAAGGTGTCAATACCTACTTCACGCTGATCTACCACCGATTTCTTATGCGGGTGGATAAATTCAATCGGATCTTCAAGTGTGAGAATATGACCGTTAGTGGTTTCATTACGATAATCAATCATCGCGGCTAACGTAGTTGTTTTGCCAGAACCTGTTGCACCAACCACTAAAATCAAGCCGCGTTTACGCGTGATTAAATCCCTAAGAATTGCGGGTAGCCCCAAATTATCCAGTGACGGAATGTCAGTTTTAATGTGCCGAATCACCATGCCGACTTCGCCACGTTGTCTAAAAACATTGACCCGAAAACGCCCAATATCTTTTTTGCTAATGGCGAAGTTACATTCCAGTGTTGACTCAAACTCCTTGATTTGATCTGCCGTCATGAGCGAATAGGCAATTTCTTTAATCATGCCAGGCACCATCACTTGGCTGTTGATGGGCGTGGTGTCACCTTCAACTTCAATATGAATAGTGGCTCCCGTGCTAAAGAATAGGTCTGAACCACTTTTGTCTAACATGAATTTTAAAACAGGGGTAATGTCGATTGCGGCCATGGCAGGTTTGTTCCTAGAGGGTTATTCTTAAAAGTTATTTATGAGCGCTTTGCACCACAAGGGTACTCCGATTTTCTACCAGTTCTTGGCATCACCACCAATCTAAAGCTGCTATACCAGTGCTTGGCATCCCCGTAGAATATATCTGCTAAAGCAGATTATTCATACGTGAAAGCAGCAAGATTGGTGCGATAAGTGCTAAAGCACTTGAAAAGTCGTATGCACGAAACCGTTTTTAATAAGTTGCCCTCAAGTTAAATCAATGCTGCAAAAATGTTATCGCGGATTACATTCATATCACCTAAACCATTCACAAACACATGTTTTGGTGCGCCTTCTAAGCCGCTGTTTGCCCAATCTACATAGTATTTAACCAATGGTTTAGTTTGGCTATGATAGACCTCTAGGCGTTTTTTCACAGTTTCTTCATGATCATCGATACGTTGCACTAGGTCTTCACCCGTTACATCATCTTTACCCGCGACTTTTGGCGGGTTGAATTTAACATGGTAGGTACGGCCACTGGCAGGGTGTGAGCGGCGGCCACTCATACGCTCTACAATTGCTTCATCCGGCACGTCGATTTCAACCACGTAGTCAATGCCAACGCCAGCATCCTTCATGGCCTCAGCTTGTGGAATAGTGCGTGGA
>Ga0172380_10001198_pt1 | contig 45544 bp, 82 predicted proteins | sample Leawe162metaG_FD_119747 | JGI IMG/M metagenome (GOLD analysis project Ga0172380, IMG submission 119747) | Leachate microbial communities from a municipal landfill in Southern Ontario, Canada - Leachate well 162 metaG | ecosystem: Engineered > Solid waste > Landfill > Unclassified | place...
ATCGTCTTGTTCAATATTGATAAAATTTCTGCCTGTTCTAATGCAAGCTATGGCAGAAGTTCCTACACCTGCGAATGGGTCAAGAACCAATCCACCAACTCTACAATGTTTTCTAACTATTTCTATTCCTATCGCTACTGGTTTCTGTGTAGGATGAGAAACGCCATCAGTGTCTTGTATTCTTTCTGCCCCAGATACCATTGGCGTAGTAAAGTAATTTCTCATTTCTGTTTGCTTCTTAAATAGAAAGTTGGGATTCTTTTTGTAGGGTTTGTTTTTCATTCCCCAAACCATATACTCTGTAAAGTTTCTGTATCCTATCTGTCTAAAGTTACACATTGCATTTTGTTTAACCCATACAAGTAATTGTTTGGGATACATCTCTCTAACAAAGAAGTCTCTATAAACACCTATGAGAGCATCTCCACTCCATACAATAACACTACCATCTTTGTTTAATATCCTTTTCCATTCAAGAAGATGTGGAATTGCGTCGTAACCATAATCCCACTTTCCATAGTCCAGAGTTACATCTTTCTGACCTTGTATTGTTATCTTGCTCCCTTTCTTAGACACATTGTAGGGTGGGTCGCAGTAGACTAAATCTACAGATTCGTTGTCTAATAAGGGATATATAGTTCTGTTGTCTGCGTGTATTATTTTGTTAATATAATTGTTTGTTGGCATTATTCTTCTCCTTTTATAAGACAAGACTTCTAACAAAAACTCCCCTCATCTTAATATAACTTAAATGTTCTTCATAGTTACCATTAAACAACGGGAATAAATGTATATACTTATTGACATCGTGTTTTAACCTATCACTTTTTTCAAAAAGAATACAATCTTCTTGTTTCAATCCATACAAACTTATAAGTTGTTCATATCCAATTTTGTGGATTTGTCTATCTGTCTTGCTAAGAATGCGGTCTGGATGAAGTGCGTATTTCAACCTATCTCTTGAAAGAATATAGACGCATCCCTTTTTATCTTTTCCATATTTAGTAACCAACATTTCATCTATATCTAAAACATAAAAAACATCTAAGTTTTTAGGTATTTTTTTTGTTACACTCTTTGTTTTGTCAAACTTAAAAATTGGTTTATCAGTTGTCATTGTCTATCTCCTTGCATAAATTATCAATATCTAATCCAAAGAATAATTTTTTTCCATTGGTTGCAGAGTATCCATTAAATATAATGTCAAATCCTTTATAACTTCCAACCAATTTCATAAAACCCTTTTTCTTGTCGCCCTTAATTGCATTAAACAATTTAGTTGGTATGGCATCTTGGTATTTTGTCTTGTTGTTTTTCTCTGGCATAATTTCAATCCTCCAATGTAATTCCAACTACTATCTTTTCTTTTGGACTTTCCATATACAACCCCTTTTCTATATCCAACCTAAGTTCCATTGTCTTGTATAAGTCAATAGCGTGGTTTAGCAAACTGTTTCTTGCCTCTTCGTGGTTTACGGTGGACATTGTATAAGATTGGCAGGTTGGGCATCTTACTGCTGTATTTCTTGACTCTTTGTCCTTAACGCATAACCTACAGTTTGGCATAAGTTTCTCAAAAGTATATTCAGTTTTCTGAAACATATCTACTGGCAGTTCTTCTCCACAACTTAAACATATTTTAGTTCTCATTGTAGTTAAATATGTTTCTGTAGATATCTTACATAGTTGTTCCATAAGGTATCTAACAAACGACATTTTTTTATCGTTGATTTTTGACATCTCTATAAAATCTTTCTCTGTAAATCTATGTCCCATATAAAATATTTTCCCCGTTACTATTTTTTCCATTATTTCACCCCTCGCATTATCGGACTACCCTTCAACAATCTACCAATTTCTTTTACTCCCTCTTTCGTAGCTTCCAAATCTTCTTTTGTTAAGACTGGCGTTACATCCTTTGGAATTTGTATTTGTTTTTGCAACTTAACTTCAATCATATTATCATAATGCCCTTCCATTATCTTAACTGCGTTTGTGTCGTTGCTAACAATCCAATCAAGATTGCATTTCCATTTGGTATGAATTTGGTTTGTAACCTTCCCATTCAAAAAGTCAGACGCATTCGCTTTTCTAAACATCAGTTCCCACCACAACTTATCGGGATGTTCTTTAATTCTACATTGTATCTTACTTTTTCTTGACTTAGTGAGTTCAGTTGCCCGACTCATTCCAACGCAAATGGTATTATATAAATCAATTACTGTCTGACAATCCATTGCCACCTCCACAATTCCACCTATGACCGCATCTAATAGAATCTCCTTCTCCATAATCTCTTGTATTGAATATCTCCCTATGAGTTTGTTTTTGAACGACCCATTTTGTCTGCCCACCCATTACAAAAGTGCAACTATCTCCTTGCGGGATTATCTCAACAATCGTCTCTGGGGCATAAACTAAAATAGGTCTATGTTTTATGGTATATTCCCTAACCCATTGACAGTATCCACAAAACAATATCAATATAACAACAATGCAATTAAACACTTTCATCTCCCCTCCCTTTCATCTCTCAACGCTTCCGCCCTAACTCTTTGTTGCTCTTCGTATTCTTCAACTTCTTCTTCTGTTATATCGTCTTTGTATATCATACTCCCTCCTATATACTTTTACATTTACAACAATAAACTTTTGGTTTCTGAACGACTACAACAACTTCTGCGTTTCTAATCCTTGCCCTTCTGCATTCCATTATAGCCATCTCTCCCTTCTTTATTGCATCACCACATTCCAAACAAACTCTATCAATATGGGTTTTGTGGTATCTAAGAAAGTGCTGTCTATTTTCGTGTCTCAAATTTTTCCCCCTCTACATCAATCTTTGTAATAAAAACTTCTACCCAATCTTCTTTGTCCCTTATTTTCTTAACGTGTCCTTCAACTATATATCTATCATCTTTTATAATACCTCGTTTAACAATCAAATCTGTCAATAACTTTTCAAGGTTAAACACATCTGTATTGCCAAAGTTTGTAAGATAGAATACATATCTTATGTCTATCCATCCGTCAATTCTTTGTTGATATTTCTTCAATATCAAACCTACTGCGTTCTCCCACTGTTTGCATTCCTTTGTCTTAAATCTGCGTCCCTGGAATCCCACATTTATTGATAGTGGTTTTATAAGTAGGGTTAGATTGGCATCGTTTGTATTCTCTATAGGGTAAACCGTAGTAAAAGACTCTAAGCAAGAAATACAGAAGGGTATCTTTTCGTGAGAGATTGCTAAGGTTTTTCCACATTTTGGGCATACCATTATTTGTATCCCTCCTTTCTAAAGATATTGCACCATTGGTCAACTGTTTTAATTGGATGTTTATACCTTTTACTCTTTACAATGTGTTCTTTATACATTCCTGTTTCCGTATCCATATAAAAAGTAACTTGTTTTTCAATAACTTGCGGGTCGTTGGGACTACATATCATTATAGTTTTCTCTCCCTTGCCCATTTTTTGTAATGCAAAAATTTTTCTAATCATAGCATACTTTTTTCCTGCACTTGGCATTTCCCCACCTCCCACATACTACATCTGGCAATGATTATTGCTTGTGTAGGTATAACTTTTATATGTGCGTATATCTCACATACTTCCCGATGTCCACAGTTGCCACAAGTTCGTTCCTGCAACTTATCAAGTTCAGCTACAAGTGAATCCTTTTTAACCTTGACGCTTTTTTTAAGTGCATTGAGTTTTGGTTTCATTATTTAGTTTCCCTATCTTTTTTTATCCTTTCTGCTAATTCAATAATCAAATCATCCTTTTCTATAAGCAACTGTTTTAACTTTTTCCAATCGGTTTTTTCTCCTTGAAACTCGGCAATTTCTATCGTCTCAATATCCTGCCTATTTTTTATAATGGACAGTTCTATATCTGTTCTTGTTCTCATTTATTTCCTTTAATTGTTTTTAACACGTTTTCTATTGTATAGAATGGGTATATTGGTAATGTGTTCCAATTCAATCTATCAAAAATATTATCTATATCCGTTTGAAATTCTTTAGAGGTTGAACGGAAACAATCATTTTTTAAGTGAATTGGTTTACATCTAAAAATATAATCGTAAGTTTCTGCCCAATTATATACAAATTCTATAATAGGAGAACATTCATCTTCTGCTTTCCTTATCATATACGCATAAACATCAATTACACTTCTATCACATATCAAATAATCAAGTCCTTTTTGTTTACTTACTTCTATTTCTCGTTTAATTTGTGTTGTCAACATCCACATTTGAGTTTCAAAAGTTACTTTCTCATTGACAGGAAACGGACACTCTCTTGCTACTTCCTGCAAAATATAAACATTCTTATCTAATTTCTTTAACGCACTTGCTAACTCGTAACAATGCGTAGTCTTATTCGCCCCGTGTGTTCCTATAAATGCTATCTTTAACATTTTTCCTCCTTATCTATGATATTTAACCCAAACTGTTTGTCCTGTTCTTGTTATTCCACCCCTCCAATGCAATCCATCACTATCCACATTTTCAAAATGTCCATCAGTATAATATTCCCGCTTTTCAATTTCCTTGCCATTTTTTTTAACAGTAACTACCATTACACTATCTATCGTAATATCGGGAACAATTTTGTTTAACGAATTAATCATACTTTCTTGTTGCTTTTTAATTTCATCTATTTGAAAATAGATTTGGTCAACAGCGACATTTGTTTCTTTTGTTCTTTGTTTTCCATCCAAACAGAATATAAAAACTAAGCAAATACATATCAATAAACCCAACCATCTTCCTTTTTTATCTATCATCTTTCCTCCTTAAAAACTTTCTTCTTTTGTATTCCCCATTGTATAGCTTCTTTTCTATTTCTACCATAATATAAATCTATTTTTTTGTTATTCTTTTCGTGTGTTCTGTCAACAACCAAACACCAACCAACATCTTCTATAAATATATTTGTAAACAATGGCAAGAAATTACAAGCAATGACCTTTCTATAATCTCTTACTGTATCCAACAACCACCCCGAACCCTCACAAAGGAACGGGGTGGCATCAGTCTCTCTTCTATAACTACAATAAGCAGTAACCTCAACACATCCAACAAACTTCATAGGACAATCTGTAGTTGTTGTTAAACTATCTATAGACTGTTGCAAGTCAATCTTATCCTGTTCTAATCGTTCCATCTGTAGTCCTTGTTTATAACTTGTATCAAAACTGATACAAACTACAGCTGATAGCAACAACAATAAGATTCCCCTTTCCATTTAGTTAATCCCTCTTTTCCATCTTTCCCACGCATTGAGTTTTGGTTTCTTCATTTCTTTTATAGTGTTTTCCAATTCTGAAACCCTTTTCGCCAATCTAAAGAGTTCTACTGTATTCTTATCGTTTAATATAGCTTTCCTTTTTGCTATTGCTTCTTGTATAGATTCCTCAAATTGTTTATCGCTTTTAGTCGTTCTGTAAACATAAAATTCTACGTTGTAATAACAAGTAGGAGTGGCAAAAGGACTATATCCATAACACATTCTTTTTGGGATAATAGTGTCTCCAAAATATTCAGACAATATTTCTGCATTTGTTTTTCCGACATCATTCATTACAATCTTTTCAGAGTTTTTTCTCTCAAAATTTTCCATTTATCTCCTTTCTGCTTTTTTTGCACCACACTTTTCACATACCCATATAATCTTGTCGTAGTATTGATAGTCTGGCATCCATTTATGGAAACATATACCAAAGGTTCTCTCTAACCATTCTATCATTTATCCTCCTATTGGTATTGCAACTCCACAATCTGGACTCGGACATACCCAGAATGGTTTTCCATCCACATCTATCTTGTCCATATTCTCTCCACAAGTGCATTTTCTTGTTGTAGGAACTACGCCTTTCGCATCCTGTTGTGTCTTATAAAGAGCAGTAAGAGTTGCTCCTAATCCTATAACTCCCTTGTCTTTATCTCCAGTCCATTTGTCTATACATTTCTTTATTACATAGTAGTCATTCCCTGCCAATGCTTTTCCAAACTCAAAGTAAGTATCTTTTGCCAACTTTTTGTTCTCTTCGCTATCCCAGTTTGTATGTTGTAACAAATGAGATTTTGTAATGCTCGCAATCAATGAACTCATCTTCGTAGATGCTTTATATTTCGGCTCTACAGATGGAGGTGGAGGAGGAGTTGGAGTTATCGTTTCGGCATTCTTTCTTGGTAACTTGTCAAGGAAACTAATATTCGCCTCCGCTTGAGTAAAAGTATATTTAGGATGGTTCGTTGCTATCTGATTATACTTGTCAACATCTATCTTTACTATGTTCAGTAGAGACAATATCTTTGTGATTTGTTCTGGAGTTATCAATGGCTCTGGCTTACCTACTTCTATCTTTTTGTCTGTTGCTTTTCCACCTCTTCCCTGGGCAACCTCTGCATCATTGTCATCTTGGGTTGGCGTAAGCATAATCATTGAAGCCAGTCCATATCTTCTTGCATAAGTTACTGCACTTCCATTAGATTGTGGGTCATTCTTTACTGGATTGATTTTTAATTTACCACTAATCCATTCTCCAGAAGTATGTAACAATATCGTCTCCATTACATTTTCCCCACTAACCACATCTGATGGTTGCAACACGCACAACCCGTTCTTCGTAAGTATTTCTTGACAGGAATCCCAACACATCTTTAGGTCGGCATATTTTGAGTGGAAAAAAGGATTCACTTTTCCCGCATATACAGAAGTTAGTTCTTTCTGAACTGCATTCATCGCCTTTGCTATTTCTATTATACTTTCTGAATGTTCCATTATTCCTCCGTTGCATATACCGTGTAATCATATGCTCTAACTATCCCACCAACTATACTCCCATCATTATTTTCAATTACACAGGAAGTCTGGGTTACAAAATCTATATTCTCATTCCCAGTAAAAGCACTTTCCAACCAAACGTTTGCTAACTTCTCTACATCTTCTGGTGTTCCTTTGAACACCTTGACCTTATGTTTATCCATCTTCCCCTCCTATTTTATCTCACGAATTCTTCTATAACTTAAATTAATCCATTTAGAAACATCATAATATTTATCGTTTATTGCTTTAAAACTTATTTTTCCATCTATAATATAAAATACACAAACATCTATATATTCCGCAGAATCTGGAGAGACTTCTAAAGACACCCATTTAATCAGTTAGTGTTTACCGTATAGTTTTATCTTCATAGTTTACGTAGCCATATACTATTCTTCTGTCAATTCAATAATATTGTGCGTGATCCTATTAACAGTAATCTCAACCACATTATTTGTTTCACTGTTTACACCTGTGCATCTGTGCATATATATTTTTCTATCAGGGCTAATCAAAAACCACAATATAAGTCCGCTATCAGTCCATACGGATGGGGTATGGGTTAGACTTGCTTCTGCAAGATATGCTTTCATTCTTCCACCTCTCGTATCATTCCTTCGCTTAAGTTCAATGGGCATCCTATATGTTTATACATATGTTTATATATAGATATTTTTCCAGAACGCAATAAAGCAAATTGAACAATCTTTTCTCTTACTATTCCGTTATCCATTAACATAACTTCAACGTCATTCCCAGAATTGCACAACGATATTTTCATTCTATCTCCGTCAATTTAAGATGGTCAAGATTGAGCAATCCTCTTCCTACTGGCGTTCTCATATCATTATTAACCCAAAAACAATTCCCAAAATATATTTTATCACCAACTATCATAAAACATCCAATCCGTATGTCCCGTATCGTAGGAGTTGTTATACTTACAAACACAAAATCATTATTTGTTATTTCAAGTTCTATAGTCATTTTATTCTTTAATCTCTTTTAGCCCAAATCTTGTTGTCAATTCAACTCCAGCATATTGGGATAAGGTCTCATCCTTCTTTAATATTTTCTTGAAATTGGTAATATTACAAGTCAATACTTTTTTGTCAACATATTCTTTCACTTTCTCCAAACTATTTAATGAATTGACAAATGCCATTGTGTCAACCGTAGTTTTTGTTGAATCAAAATTCCCTATTTGTTTATCTCCGAAAGTTATTATCCCTTCTTTCTCGCATAAAGCTTTGACTAAATTCTCGCTTGCTGATGCCTGTGCCTTACTTCTCAACCACTCTTGAATTATAATGTCTCTATTCTCTCCTTTTAAGGGACTATTGCAAGACAGTGGATGATTGCACCAATTACACCACGCACTTGGATTTATATAATTATGTTCCTTGCCCATCACTTCTTTAGCCAATGTGATATCCCTTGCGATTTCATTCTTTAACATACCCATACTTGAGCCATCGTAAGTTTCCCCATACAACAACCATCCTCTTGGGGCGGAATATATTGCAGTATGTATCTTGTCTAATGGGTTTATATCTAACAAAGCATACGCATAATACCTTAATTGTTTCTGATATAGTTCGGACACATCATACAAATATGCAGACTTACAATCTACTATTAACAAATCCCCATTAGGCAAGACAAGAACCTTATCTATCTTATACCTAACACTATCTTCTCCCATTAAGAAACCACCAGCAAATTCCTCATCCCATTGAGATTGGAATGGTGGCAAATTCTTAGGTGTGTGTTCTGTTATTCTTTCCAATTCTGTCCAATTCCCACTCTTTATCCCAGAATAGAAAGCTAAGTGCATCGACTTCCCATTCGCTTGGTTTTCTGTCTCAAGTATCTCCTGAACAACTCCTTTCAATCTAAGTGCCTTTTCTCGGTCACATGGCACACATAGATTGGAATGACTATAATGTATCCTTTCTTCACTCATCTTTTACCTCCTGTATAAAATTATAAAACGCATTCCATTTGAAAAAAACTATCTTACCGTTTTCTATTGTAAAACTAAAAACTATTGTATCTCCAAGCCAACATCTAACTCTTTTCGCATCTTCTTTATCATCTCCGTAAGCTTTATTGTTTAACTTTATTTTCATTCTATCTCCAGTATTTCTTCCCTTCTATCCATATTGGCAACAACTGAAATAAATGCCGACTGTTTTATATTCCATTTATAAATACATAACTTACCTTTTCCCTCTATTTTTTTTACAATGCTAATAATTTTTATATCTCCAACATTAATTCTTATTATCTCATTATCTATTCTTTCTAATATTATATTCATTTTATTGTTTCTATTTTACGTATTTTATTCTTATTGATATTCTCCATACGATATAAATAATATTTATATAAACTTATCTTGTTTTTATCATATGTCTGTAGAAATCCAACTACAAGTTGCTTATCTAACTTAATTGCAACTTCACGCTCATCATATATTTCTATTGTTATTTTCATATATTCCTTACATTAAACTTAATTGCTGTGGTGGTTTCTTTACCCATATATATTTGTGTCTATCAACTGTTCCATCTTCTTTTTTCGGATGTTCTATAATCTTACTCTCACAAAGAATTCTTGCCTTTCTTGTGGCAGTCCCGCCCATCATACCACCAAAACCAATTCCCCATTTCTCAATATCCCAAGTTGCCATCTCTCCACCATTGCATATTTCTTCTTCTATATACTTCCTAACCTTTTCTAATTGTGTCATTCCTCCCCCTAATCTATCTCTTGTATTGCGTTTCTTATTATCATATATACAATATTGGCATCATCAACATTTACACTTCCAATAAATCCATTGTCTGACTTTCGGAATTGGAATACCCTACAATTATCTACTCTAACTTCTCGTATCCAAAAGATTGCATAAGCCCTATCTTCATTGTATCTCCTCCATACCTTCAAAATAGCCATCTGCTTCTATATCACGATTCTCTTCTGTATTAGTAAAAACGCAATCGCATAAATCGTATTTCCATAGTCCAATCTTTTTCTTTGTAATATTCAAACTAAAAAGACTTACATCTTCTTCCTCTTCGTGAATTGCTTTACAACAAATCGTTCCCAATTCTACTATCAGTTTTATTTTCATTCTATTATTCTTGGTTTTGTGCCCTTTCCCATATTAAACAATCTGGTAAATTGGTTAGTCCACATTTTCATTACAATCTTATTGTTTATAATCCTAAAATCAACAACAGCCCAATGGGAAGTGTCTATCCCCACTTTATCATATAGTCTCAACCGAATACATCCTTCGCTTTTTATCAAATCTTCTAATCCAAATTTACATTTCATTTTATTCTATTTCCTTTAGGCTGTGATTTGTCCCCGTTGTATTACACATATCTTCATTTTGCCAATCCCAATAGTGCAAAACTATTTTGTCATTGCACATAAAAAATTCAAACAGAATATAATCCATATATCTAACTTCTAACTTTTTCTCTGATGAGAATCGTTGGGTTATATATATCTTCATTTTACAAGTCCTTTATTTTACCACCTTCAATCGTCTCAAACACTTTTGGATTTAAGTTTTTCATCTTCCTTAAAGATAATTTCCCATTATCCATTACTTGCAACTGTATCACTTTGTTGAATGGCTCGTCAGTCCCTTTCTCTTTACAACTTATCGTAACCAAATTGCCACCATCAGTTGACTCTGCTATAAATTCAAAATCCCCTATTGTGGCGGAGTCCCCCTCGCCACTATCAACTTCTCTAATTTCTTCATCCATTTTATTCCCCCTTTTTAAGGTTAATATCCATCTCTTCCATACTGTTTATTAAACAAATCCTCTTGTTGATTCAACAAATCCTCTTGTTGATTCAACAAATCCTCTTGTTGATTCAACAAATCTTCTGCCGCCTTATCACTGTTCCATTCCCTTATTGCCAAGTCAATCTTTGCGTCTTTATCTGTCTTTGGCGACTTACTATCCTTTCTAATCCAAATTCCCGATGCTGGGTAGTATTGGTAATTATCAAACAAATACTGTTTGGTTTCGGCATCCAATAACGCAGAAAGGAATTGCTCTGGTCTATCTTTTGTTAATTTAGGTTTATCATAGGCAACCGTAGATGGTGCAGTATAAACGTGGTCTCGTATATTCCTTTCTATAGCATTAAATATATCTGCTGGTATTTCTATAGGAGTTTCAATCGTTGCCTTTACCATAAAGTAAAGGCTATCAGAGACTTTCAATCTCAACCTATTGTCTATTATATTCCCATCTGGGTCTAATAGAATAGAGCAATCGTAATTCTTGTTAATACTTTCGTGGTCATCTACACTAAAGGAACTTACCGAAGATGGATGTCTATGAAAAAACACATTCCATTCTGAACTTGGGTGGTCTATAATATCCACCGAAGCATACTTCACTTCTTGGGTAGGAACTAATATCTCCTGCTTTAATTCAAATCCCTTATTGGTCGTAACTCCCTTGCAAACAAAGGCGAATTCATCACCTTTATGTTTCTCATTTACCTTTATGCACATATTCTTAATGAGACTTTGGAAATCCTGTGCAATTCTAATAACAGGTTCTTTCACATTCACCCCATTATCCCAACGAGTAAGGTTGTCTTGAGAATTGGGATTCTTCCCCCAATTATGTTTTCCCATTCTTCCTCCTTACCAAACATCTTTTGTAGCTTTCAAATCGTTAATAAGCTTTCGTAAATCCTTACATAAACTATTATCTATTTTGTAGTAAGCAGAATCAAAATTTATAATCTCTAATAGAGTTTGTATCTTAGTTACAAATTCTACTATTGTGCATTGTGCCATATCTCCCAAACAAATATCTCCATTCTCTTCTGTATGATAATTTCTAATGTTCGGGTGTGGAAATTCGCCCTTCAATCGTGCCAATGCACAATCAATCTTCCCACTATCTCCAATATGCCCAGAGATATCATATACTTCTCTCTTCTTTCCCATTTCATCTGGGATTGGATAGTATTTTCCCTCATACACACATTTCCTGGGAATAATATTCATTTCCAATCCCAACGTATTATCTGAAAGAGTAACCTTATACCTATCCTTTATTGACATTGCATCTGTAAACCCCTTTGCAAAAACTTTATGTTCATTCCTTTTCGTTTCTTCCAATTCTCTATTCATAATTTCTAATTTTGAGATTATCTGTCTTTCCTTTATACTAAAAAGAGTATTCATTGTGTTTTTGTATTGGGCTATCTGTTTGTTATAGATTTCCCTATAAACCAATCCAATAGCATTTTCTTCGGAAGAGGAAATTTCTTTCATCGTAGTTTCTATCTCATACCATTTCCCCTTTACATTCACTGTAGGTTTTGACATCAACACGGACAAGGTATTCTCTTGGCTATCACCCACTACATTCAAACTACCTGTATGCAAGAAAGAACTTCCAAAATTAGAAACGCATTCCATTATAACAGATTCGCAATCTTGCAAGAAGTTATCCCTATATTTGAATTCATTCCAGAACTTCTTAAATCCATCACAATGGATGCCAAAGTTTCCATCTTTGGCGTGATATGTTTTCCCTGTATCGTCAAATTCAATATTCCACAGTTTCTTTAATTTGCTATAGAAAACTGAATGCCTAATTCTACCAGCTATTACTTCATCTTTGAACCCTTTTTTTATCCCGTCTTTGTCAAAGATTCCGTATAGCGTTTTATCTTTAAGTTTCTCAAGGAACAATTCTTCCTTAATTTCCTTCTCCGTTTTCACTGTCGGAACTATCGCTTCCTCCGATGTTGACAAAGGCACTGCTGGGGTCTCCGACACCGATGGATTTAACTCCACCATTCCCGATTGTGGGGTTGGATTCGTTGTGTCTTGCGTTATAGGTTGCATCTTCTTCACCTCCTATCTCTTCTACGATTGGCTTTTCTACTTTTATCGTTTTTATCACTTTCGGTTTCTTTATCTTTTTTACTTCTCCAAACATCTTATTAAGCAAATCCACTACATCAATAGTAATTCTTGCAGTTGGATTATATGATTTGCTTTTCTTCACATCTTCTCGGAACAATACATTCATACACAACATCCAAGCGTTAAGTATCTGGGGCATTAAAAAAGCACCATCTGTATAACTAACAGATTCTCCCCATACTGCTTCCATATTTGGATTCATCCAACCGCTAACACTCCTTCCGTTATTCCCAATATGTAATGGGAACGCTTCTTTCAATACGGGAAGATGCACATCCCTACAATCCAAGAAAACTATATTTGGATTTTTCTTGTCATCTAAAAACACCTTCTGCAACTCCTCATACTTGGCATCCCATTGTTCTACAGCCATATAATCCATTCTATAGCTTAATAGGATTTCTGCCAAAGCTTGCACCTTTTTCTTACCAATATCTTCCAATCGGTAAGGACTTCTATTCAAATTAACTGCCTCCACTGAATCAAAATCCACAAGAACTATCTTGCGACATCCTGACAGTGCGAGGAAAAGGGACACCCAACTCCCAACTCCACCACATCCTATGATTACAGCTTTTTCTGGTATCTGCAACCCTTTTATACTTAATTGCCTATCATATATATTCATAGGCAATTCTGTTATTCCATCCATTTTTCTCTCACCCCCTTAATCTATTTGTTTCATCTCTTTGTATCCTCCGACAACATTACTATATTTTGTATTCAATTCGTAATGCTTTTTCATTACTATTTTATAGTTACCATTCCTTTCAAAATGCACAATAAATGGATTCATTACTCCTTCAATAAAAACTTGAATTGTATTCCCTCCAATTTTTTTAATAGATATTTTCATTTTATTCTACCTCTTCTATTTGTCCATCATTGTTATTGCAAGAATTTTTATTCACAAAAAAATATTTATGGATACATATCTTCCCATTTGCAATGTAAAAATAAATTATCATTGTATTAAATTTCATATCGTTCCCAAAAAGTGTAACATCAAGGCGTTCGCTTCCTTGCAATTTTATTTTCATTCTATTGTTTTTATATCGCAATCATAATCATTGTCAAAATTTATATATTCACCATTACATCCTTGATTTTTATACAACACAATCTTTCGTTTTAGAATTCTAAAAAATGCTATATTCCCACAATGGATATGTTTTCCATTTTCTATTAAATGTATTTGATAGTCTTTTATCTGATGGCATTCTATTTCTTTTACTTCTATTTTAATCATATTAATCTATTTCCTTCAAATTCCCACCTTTTACATAAAGAGAGTTTATTCCTGTTTCTTTTTTTAATATTATTTTATTATTCCTCTTTTTGAACATCACTAAATGTCCATTCCCAATGTTTCTTTTATCTATAAATATAGCAACTGATATCCCACCATATACGTAATTTGATTTATTGTCAAATACTTTTATTTCTATTTTCATATTAGTTAAAGGAATCCGCAGTCTGGCACAATCTTTTTATCTGCGGTTTAGGCAAAGGAGGTGAATCCGTATAGCCCCGCCAGCGATTCCCATTACTTATTTATCCTTTCTTTGGCACTTCTAAACGATTTATATAAATCGTCTGTGCGGTGGTTAAGGGGAAAATTGAAGGCATCATATCTCTACCTGCACTGTCCTGTATCGTTGAAGTTGCAAAACTCGCATCCTTTGCAATCTTCCTTACAGTATTCGCAGTAAGAGGACATTTCTCTTCAATCCTCTTATTCCCTGGGAGGACTATCGTTACATACTCATCTTTCTTTACTATTTTCTTTGCAACTGCTTTTTTTGCAACTATCTTTTTAGTTGCCGATTTTTTCGTTACTTTTTTCATCTAACATTCCCTGCCATATTGGTTTTATCCTTTGGTTTATCCAAAGAAATGTCAATATGACTATTATTCTCTTTTCTAAATCTACCACCGCATATTTCACATACGATTGGCAATTCCCTATCCGAGTAGTGCAATGCTATCACCTGTTGCTCGGTCAACCCTTTATCCCTTACGAGGGACTGATTCTTCTGAACAATAGAGCAATCTCTACGTTCAGAATTTGAACATTTCATCCTACCTCCTTTGTTATAAATTATTCTTTCAATATAATTAAACCTTTATCGCCAGAGCCAGAGCCAGAGCAATCGCCAGAGCCATCGTCAGAGCCATCGCCAGAGCCAGAGCCAGAGCCATCGCCAGAGCCATCGCCAGAGCCATCGCCAGAGCCATAGCCATCGCCAGAGCCATAGCCATCGCCAGAGCCATAACCAGAGCCATCGCCAGAGCCATCGCCAGAGCCATCGCCATCGCCAGAGCTATCGCCATCGCCATAGCCATAACCAGAGCTATAGCCATAACCAGAGCCATCGCCAGAGCCATCGCCATCGTTTTTTATTTTTTCCATATCGCAACTCCCCTTATGCTTATCCTTGCCTGTTCTGTGCAAGGTATTATCTCTATTGCTTCTGTTAAAATTATTCTTGTAACTTCACAAGGAAATTTACAAGAATTTGGATTTGCCACCCCATCCATTGCTAATTGAGACAAAGAAGCCGCACCATTCCAATACCATAACCTTCTGGCATTCTTCATTTCAACTTCTTTCCCATTCCTTTTGACTAAATTCCCTGCAAAAACACCTGCGGATTGTGTTCTAACTACAACATAATCCTTTTCTACCTTTTTAGAGACAGAAACTGAATCTAATGGAATGTATTTTTTCCCATTTATTTCCACAACATTCCCACCTGTTTCTTTTATACTCAATCCTTTAATCATTTCAATCACCTCCCTACTTATCTAATTTATCGGTTATTATATTTTTACCCTCAACACATTTCAAACACAATTCCATCTCTGGGTCTATTCCACCCAACTTTAGTTCTTCTAATATCTTCTTCATTTCATTTCTATCGCAATTTAGACAGAAATAATCCTGTTGCTTTGAACCCATATCTCCTCCTTACTTATTGTTATACAATTCCAGTATTAAATGTTCTACTATGTGCAATTCCAAATCCTTAGTTGACATTCCAAGATGCTTATGTTCTTCAATCAATTCTTCTATTCTCTTTTTTGTTTTCTTATTTATTATTTCTTTCATTATTCCCCCCTTCTAATTCTTTTTGTAATATTAACCTAAATTTGCTACTTTTATCCTTGAATTTACTATCTTCTTTATTGATTAATTTATCTGTTATTTTATTTATTATTATATCCATATTTTCCTATTATTTGCCCACGATTCACATCGTTGGTCTATTTGTTATCCTAATGAACTATACACCAAACAATTCCTGCAATGACTAATATCCAAACCACTCCTAACAATCCACCCGCTACACAACTATCCATAAATTCACAAAAGTTCTTGTTTCTATTCATATCACACCTCTACTATTTTTGTTCCATTCCAGAATATTTTTATTGACTTAACTGTATTCTTGCATTCTGTTCTAAAAGGGCAAGAACCACATCCTATTCTCTTCTTCATAGTGCAATCTATCCTAACTTCTCTCCTAAACTTATTCTTTATTGCCCTAAGCACTAATTCGTATGTTATTTCCATATATTCCTTAGTCTATTTTGTGTTCCGCACATCTATAAGTGGGAACATTTATCGTCTCCCCAACCAATATTCCAATTCTATCCCCATTGTCATCAAGTTCTTCCACAATCCACGCTTGGAAGTAGCTATATTTTGCATCCTTGATGCAATCTTTATGTTCACATTTTGGCATTATTCCTCCTCGTTGTTATCCTCAAAGTTCTTTTCCAAATCCTTATTAAAGTCCCTATTCAACCTTAGTTGAATACTATCCATAATTACATCTGCATCCATTTTAACTCCTATCCTACATTAACAATGGTTTATAAATCGTCTGCCATTCCTGTCCTAACTTCCATTACTACTAAATGCCCCACATATTCATTGAAATAAAAAATTGGGCGATTCTTCTCTGTGGTGTTCTCTTGCGCATAACTTCCCACACAATATCCTATTTCCATAAAAACCACCTCCCTATCCTATTTTCTCTATTCCTATTTATTGTTTATAATTTGACTACTCATAAGAAAAGGGAAACCATAAGATTTTGACATCCTATGATTTCCCTTCTTTTACTTCTTATTTCTTACTTATTCAGGAAAAGCAATCATTAAGTCCGAAATTGCCTTTTTATGCCCTTCAATAGCCGTTTTCAATGTTGTTTGTTTAACGACATCGGTTTCCAATAGTAAACTTGCATTAAGCTTGTTTAAGCTTGAATTCAAGTCTCTTGCTCGTATAATCCCAGAAGGAGTTGAAACCCAGTTACCATATTTGACAACTTTTTCAAGTCGTATAGTTTTTGCAGTTTCATAGTCAAGAACCACTGAATTCAAACCCCTACAAAGTAAATCTATTGGGCTATAATTCCCAATTCCGCCTTCTTTATTTTTGGGAAAACCAAACTTTTTCTCAAAATCAGAGTTTACTTTTTGCAATGTTTCAATTACTTCGTTGCAGCAAGTAAATTCACTTCCAATTATGTCAAAGTCCAAAACTTCTGAAGTCGCTATATCAATTTGAGAAATTGCAACTTTGCAAATCTGCTTAGACTTACTTCCGAAAGGTTTTGAGTCTGTGGTTTTTAAGTTTGTAAGCATTTTTTTACCCTCTGAAAGTTTGAACTAAAATTTGTCAAATCGTTAAATTTAATTATTTAACATAATTGACAAAATTTGTCAACTTTCAAATCTTATATAAATTTCAAATAAACTAATTTTTAGCTTTATTGCCTTGCAACAGTTTATAGTATTATAGTAATTAGTCAATATATTTTTTATAAACTCCCTGAAAACCTTTACAAACAAAGGAAAAAAAGTTTAATTTATTATTTTAATAGTGTTTTTAACTTGCTTGACACTATTGACAAGCCTTGACAAGTTTAACGAGCTTAAAACACTGATAAACAGTGGAGAAAAAATGAAAGTTCGTAAAGCTTTGTCAATAAAGGATAATTTTTATAGTATAACTGTAAACAGTGATTTTATATGTATATTACAAACAATAAAAAACAAGTGTATTAGTGTCTTAATACAGTATTTTTGACAAGAAAGCTAATTGCTTATATATATAATGGATAGTTAATATATACAACCGTAAGGGATTCCAGCAGATTTTGGCTTACTTAGTATATTTGGTAAGCATTGACAGATTAGTAAGAAGTTTTTAAGAAGTAAGGCATTTATAAATCGTAAATCATTAGTTGACTTGTTATACTTATTATCTTATGTAGTAAATTCAATGTTTGGCAATACAAAGCATTTTATTATTAAAAAGTTAGAGCTAAAAACTGAATCGGCTGGTAAACACTATAGAAGGAGGTTTTGTTTTTGTTTACATCGTATTTAATTGTATTACATCATAATATTTACAATATCTAACAGAATGATACCCACCGAAGTGGTATCTATCGTATATGTATGTAACCCTAAAAATATACGACCAAAACAAAGATAGTAATAGACAGCCCCGAATGCCAGTGTGGGTAGTGTATAGGGGCAGTAATGATTAACAACCTTCTTTTTTAAGTAATTAAATACTAACAGAAGGGAATGATTAAAAAATAACAAATATTGATATATATGACATATACTTTATAGTGCGGGGCGAAATAACTATACTATGATTATGTTCTTTTGTCAAGTAAAATTATTAGTAGTATGATGTAGGTTGGGACTCTGTATAGTAATTTAGTTAGTAGGTAGTTAGAAAGAGGGGTATTTTTAGCTATAAGCTATGTGTAGTCTGGTCTTACTTCCCTTTTAGAGACTAAAGAGAAAAGAGGGGATTGAGATGAGGGGGCAATTAAAGGGAGATGGGGAGAGGTGGTTTCTAACTCCTTAATATAAGCGTCAACGCAGGTAGCGTCAAGGATATCTATCTGGCGTTGTTGTTCTTGTTGTTCGGGCGTCATCGTTTAATCTCTATTATTAAGTCCTTTCCCCAAGTATGTTCAACTACTTTACTACCTACAGGTATGATTATATTGCGTGTTTCATAGATATCGCCCTCGTCTATGGTTAAGATTGCTTCCTTAGTTATTACCTTTTCATTCACCGTTCTCCTTATTTAATTGGGGTAAGGGGTGGGAATTAGACCAACGATTACTTGTTTCACAGACAAGCGCCTTATCCACTTGGCTACCCTTACCACTTCTTATTCTATATCTCCTGTTCTAATAAATTAATAGCAATTCTAACGTCATTCATTTCATACTTAATTTTTTCCCTATTGGTTGTTTTGCTTGGGTCATTTGGATTGTAGTTGTCTATTCCAAATCTCTTTGCCTTAATTAACACCTTTGTAAGTTCTGCACATTCTTCTATGACGTGGTCATCTGTTCTCCCAATATGTATATATTTATCGTTCATATTATCTCCTTTCAATAGCCGCTGTTTATTATTGGGACAGCGACTGAACCCTTTGTAGGACACCTACTTTTAGTAGATATCTAGCCACTGGGGAGAATCGGACTCCCAGTCCCCTGTTTACAAAACAGGCGCTTGTCCATTAAGCTACAGTGGCGGTTTGTTATAGCGTCTCTATTGAACGTTCCCATATAATATGATTGACCTTAATGTCTCCCTCTTTCCACTTATGCCACTTTCCATCCTGTGTCGCATAATACCAAGTCTTACCCTTTAACTGTATCTTGTATGGGTAAGGCAGTTTCTTTGTTTTTTGTTTTGGCATCTCTTGCCTCCTGGTCTAACTTAGGATATACACACTTACATATTACAAACTTCTCTGTTACTCCGAATGGTATAATAAAAGTTATATATCCTCTCCCCCAACACTTATTGCATTTCGGATTAGCCAACTCTTTTGCTTTCCCTAATGTTATATTCATAGTTTCCTTTTACTGCGGATGGGGAGAGCGTATGTAGCGGTAATTAACACGCCTTTCTTTATATACGACATCTCCCCCTTTTCTATTGAATCCCGCATATTATAGTTCTTTCATCCTCTTTACGCTTTTCAATGCTAACTTCTTGCTTCTGTTCATCTCTCGTAACATCTTATTCGTAGAGTCTATGTTAAGGGTAATGCTTGTAACAGAGGCAGAGATAAACGTTCTGTGGGACAACAACTCTTTTATTACTCCTCTATTAGAAGCAATGAGAGAATTAACCCTACTCATAAGGACAATCACTACTCCTATAAACATTATAACTAAAGTCGTAATTATATTGTCCATTATCCCCCCTTACATCTGCAACTGCCCGCCAATCAATTCATTGTATCTTGCCATCACTGCACTTAACAAATCCCCCTTATCGCTTTCTCCAAAAGAGAAGTAATGATATTTTGTATAGTTTCCCTCTTTATCTTTCTGCACTGGAGTTCCTATAAACATTCCCTCGTTGCCCTCAACTAAAGACATTGAGTATAGGTTTATTCCATTACAGGTAGCGCTACAAAACGCCTTGCACTTCCCATCTCCCTTTACTAAATTCACTTTCACATTCTCTACAGTCATTCTTTCCCCCTTTTAATAACCCGCATTCCCAAAATAATTTGTTCTATTAAAATATTCTCCCTCTTGTTCTGCTTTCCCTGGGATAAACTCATTCATTTCTATTGCACCATACTGGTCGCATTCCATAATGTGTTCATAATAACCGTCTTTCATTGGTTTGTCTTGCTTTTTATCATATAAATAACAACCTTTCATTGCCTCTATTGTAATAGGACAACGGTTTTTGTCAACAAAATATTTACCAGAGTTCATCCATTCCTGTATTATCTTCACTCTGTCATTAGGAGACATCCACCTATGAGTCGGATGTATGCCAAAACCCTCAAGTATCCCTATAGAAGTAACCTCTGATTTGTCAGAACTCTGTTGTCCAGCAGGGTCGCACTGGTCTTCCCATCTTGCATTTGGAAATAAGCCAGCGATATCTTCCAACACTACTTTTATAAACTCTGACAACACTATCTTAAACCCCATCCATTCTTTTAACTTAACTTTTTCGTTATTTCTATTTATTTTCCATATGCAACACGCAGGTCTAATGTAACCAAAATCCCACTGTCTCCATAAGATGTCCCCCTCAACATAACATCTATCGTCTCCCAAGTCTATTGTCGTATCTATTGCCATTTCATCTTTCCATAGAGACGCAAAAACTGGAGTCCCCTGCACTTTCGTAAAGTCTATTTCATATTCTTGTCTAAATTGGTCGTAAGGCATTCCCTCTAATACGAGTTTCTTCCATTTCTCACTTCTCTTTGTCTCATCCGCAGTATAATGCAAGAACATACAACGAAATTTGTTGATTTCATTTGTCCAACATCTAATGCCAGTGTCCGTATTCGGAAAGATACTCTGTTTGTGCCCATCAAATAATGACTTATAAAAGAACGTTTCCCCATTTGGAGACGAAATTCCAGTGTATCTACCAGTTGTCCCCAATGTTGGTAACGCAGAAGTGAACGCTTCCTGCGCATTTTCTTGGAAAGCTAACTCATCGGCAAGAATACCTGTTGACGTGTAGGTTCTTGGACTATCACTATCTTGAGATATTGCGTGTATGGTTGAATTGTTAGTAACTATCTTAAACATTGGTGGTTGTTTGCTTGTTTTTACCTCATACATATCTTGTATTGACTTAGGTAACTGTTTATACATATATATTACCCTTGACAATAGAGATAACGGACTATCAAAACCAGCCATTTCTTCCTTTTTGCTCTGGAAGAAGATATAAGAGCCAGGCTTTGATAAACATTCCCACAAATACAATGCACAAAACAACCAAGAACACATAAGTTGACGAGATTTAGCTATTAACAACCTACGATTGTTTTTCCATTCCTCTGTTGTCCTTCTTAAATACCTTTTGTTAGGGAATCTATGCCTACCACCGCTCTGCGGGTCAAAGGTATACACAAAATGAGTTAAGAAAAACCACGGGTCTCGCATTGCCAATTCCCATTCAAGTCGTAGTTTCTTTAATTGTAATTGGTCGTCAAGTGTTATCATATTATTGTTCCACTGTTGTCTTTTTCATTGTAAGTTTTACTTCTGTTATTTCTTTTTTAAGTTCTGCATCTGTCAATTTCTCATAAGAACGATTCTGTCTCATAGATTCGTCAAACTCTTTAACCATTGGTATCTTATCAACAAGAACTCCAAGAGCAATAGTTAATGTTTTTAAGTTCTCATCGTCTGCGCCCTCTGAAATTCTTTTGTGTATTACAGATATAAGCCCCTCAACGGAAGAATTGATTTCGTCAATCATCTTGCTGGAACTTCTTATTAACTTATTTCTATTCTTCTCAAGTATTTCCCACACCTCTACGATTTCAAGCCCAAGCTTAGTAGATATGTCTATGTAAGACTTTCCATTCATCCACCATTGGGTAACGTTCTTAACGTCTCCACCCAATATATTCTTCCCAGTAGATAACTGTATTATTTCATTTTCTTTATTAACCAATGTTTTCATTATTCTTCCTCTGGCACATATTTATACAATCCATATTCTTCTGGCAACTTACCACTCTTAAAACAAATTACTCTTAATTTCTTTCTATATCTCCACTTAACTTCATTCCTTCCCATTTCCCATCCGCTTACTAACTGCTTAGAGATATGGAGCAAGTCAGCCATTTCCGTCTGGCTCATTCCAATATCTCTACGCAGTTGTCTTACGTTTACCATTTCGGCTCTACTGGTTTTCTACTTTTTTTTCAGCAATTTTTAACTCACTTAGGAAATTGCGCCCCTTTACTACCGTTATCTCTGCTACTGGTCTCGTTTTTTCTGCAACTGCTACTGCGCCTTTTTCTTCATCCATTCTTTCCCCCTATTTTCACTAATCTACAAATTGCACAAAAGGATACGTCTTTAAGATATCTTTCTTAAACTCGTCTTGCCTCTTTTCGTTTTCTTCAAATTCCTTTCTTAAGATTTCTTTTGCTTTATCTTGCACGTTTTTGATAATAGTAAGAACATCTACACTTTCCACTACCCATCTATCATATCCAAAATTCATTGGGTGAATTTTATATAAGTTTCCAACTGGAGAACTAGTTATCCCAATTATCCATGCTTCTACCAAATCAGTTCCTAAGACACAAATAACAACATCGTCTAACTTACAATCTGCTAATGTCTTTGTCTTTGGTTTGCATTTATGCGCACCTGCGCACTCTGCACTGCACAACGGTTCTCCGCAAGTATGACAAGCAAACCAAACATCTTTCTTGCCTTTTTTCTTTCCACAAGTTCCACAAATCAGTTCATCTTTCATTCTTTCCTCCTTTTCTCTCAATGAGAAATTATAGCTAACATATAAGACTTGTCAAGTGTAAAACAATAAATTTTCTTTCTTTTCTTTTTAGCGTAGCTTTTTCTTTTATTTCTTATAACTAAAAGATATAAGATATATAACTATATAAACAAAGCACTGTAACTATATATAACTATATATTAATAACTAACTGAAATAAATATATTAATTATGTATCATTTATATTAGTAGTTTAATTGTGAATGGTTTGGCGGGTATAACGACAGAAGTATATAACACGTAGTATGTAGTTTGTCAAGCGTAAACTTTATAAAAACAAAAAGATATTAAAAATAAAAAGATAAAAAGATTATTATTTATACTTGACAAACCTTATATGATTGTTATAATGTTGCATATTATAATGGAAAACGCTAAAGCAATAAATAAGTTAAGGAATAGAATAGACTCTGCTGAAAGTTATCAGAAGCCATATAGAGAGAGTTGGGACAATCAACAGAGAATATGGGAAAGTATAATTGAGCCAGCAAAGAAGTTAAAATTAGATAATGCTGGGCGTTCTGCTTTGTTTGTTCCTTACACTTTTAGTTTAACGGAATGGATTATAGAGGATTTACTTACTAAGTTAATAGGGATACATCCTTTAGTTAAACTTCAAGGAGTCGGGACAACTCCCTCACAAGTAGCTGTAGGGCAACAGACACTTGTTGATTTGCAACTTCACTTAAATCATATGCAGAGAGCATTAGAGAAAGCTGTAAGACAGATGGTCAAACACGGAAACGGAGCTTTATTTAATTCTTGGAATCCAAACGATTTGAGTTATACTGGTTGTTATCTTGAATGGGTTAGTATCTATGATTTGCTTTTAGACAGCAAGGCAACTTCGTTTGAAGATTGTGATTGGGTGGTTAGAAAGAAAGAAGTTAGTTATGAATGGTTGTATAATAGACCAAAAAGCAAATATAAAGATATAGATAAGGTAAAGAAAGCAAATGGACAATCGTATTTAATAGACAACCAAGAAGAGATTATTAATAAGTCTCGCAGAATAGTTCCCGAAGATGAACAACTGGTTCAACTCTACGAAGAGTGGGATAAAAATTCAGAGACTTGGAAGATACTTGCAAACAAGGAAGTTATGATTAAGGAATCAAAAACTCCTTTTAATCACAAAGAACTTCCTTTCTCTTGGTTTTCTAATTACAAAAGAGAACACGTCATCTATGACAAGGGCGATATAGAGTTGCTTGAGGACAGCCAGAACGAACTGAACGCTTCTACTAACTTGATAAGGGATAGTGAAAGATTGAACGTGTCTAAACTGTTATGGAAAAGACGTGGAGCAATGATTACGAACAAAGACATTGAGAATATGTATTGTGGGAAACCGATAGAAGTTACAAGCAAGGAGGACTTTGGGGAACTTGCTCATACTCCGTTATCTTCTGAATCTTACAATTCAAGAGAAAGACTTAAACAAGAAATGAATGATGTCTGTGGCGCACCCGACCCTTTGCGTGGAGCGCCCAACCAACGTCAAGAGCTTGCGACTACAATGAGTTTACTGCGGCAGGGGGGGCAAGTGAGGGGCAACTATAAAATAGGCAATATTTCGCTTGCTTTGTGCAATTTGGCAAGACAAATAGTTAGCAACAATTATCAGTTTATCTTTATGCCCTTGCCACAATCTATATTCCCAAATAACACTTCCTTCCAAGACATAACAGAAATGTATGGAGAGTTTCTTTATATCCCAGAATTGTATCTTTTGTCTATGAGTTTACAGGAACGTAGAACAAACGCAAAAGAGTTATATAAAGAAACTATGAATGACCCATTTGTCAATCCGCAGAAACGACTGGACTATCTTTTGGATAGTTATGAGATACTTAATAAAGAGGAATGGTTTAGCCAACAGCCACAGATAACAGCGCAAACCGCTGGACAGGCATTGGGTGGACAAAATGGAGTAGCGCCAAACGGAATGGGTGGGAATGGTTTTAATACAAATATGAGTCAGATGCTGTCGCAAGCAAAACAAGGACAATAATGAGAGACAAAATAGTAGAGATGTGTAGGAAAATATTTATTGGCAAAAGAGTTGAAGATGACGAATTACTTAATAAGTTGTCTAAGGGATTACAAGAACATAAAGATATTAAGGAATTGCTTAATCAAGTATTGACAGAAATGTTAGTTAGTAAGTATGAGGCAATAGTTAATATTGCGGGACTTCACATAGACGCCGAATATAAATGTTTACGTAGGGAGCTTGACCAGTTGTTTAGTTTGTCGGAAATAATAAATAGAGTTATAGAAGTAAAAGATAAGTAGTAATAGGGGGATATATGCCAGATGAAGTAATTGTAAAAAAAGAAGAAGCGGGAGAAACAGTTGAATGTTTGCAGGCAAAATTGAACGCAGAAGTTGCCTCAAAGAATGCAGAGATAGAAAGGAATAAAGAGTTTATGCGCAAATTTACAGCAGACTCGGCAGAAAAGGCGCAACTATTATTAGAGAACGAGAATCTTAAAAAAGGAATACAACAGGACAAGACAGAGTTTGAAGAAGCATTAAATCAGACTGGACTTAGTCCCGAAAAGATAAAGAAGTTTTTAATTGACCCATTAGTCAATCCCTTGCAGGAACAGATAACTCAATTAACTGGAAGAGTTGAAGGGAATATGATAATGGCAGACAATCCAGAATTGAAAGACCCTGCAAAAGCAAAGGAGGTTTTAGATTTTCTTAGGAATAACGGTGTTACTCCTACTCCCTGGACTATAAAGAATGCCACTAAGGAACTTTATGGTAAAAGTCAAGCCCAGATAGAACAAGACGCAGAAGCAAAGATAGTTAAAAGATTTGCTGAACGTGGCATTGACCTACCAGATACAAGTAATAGTAATCCAGAACCTAAAACTTCTAAAGACCTTGCTAAGGATATAGTAAATGCGGGAAAGAAAGAAATTTTTTAGGGAGGAATAAAAATGCCGACAACGATAATTACAAAACCTTTAGCCACTGACCAGATAAATTCTGCGCAGATGGTTATTGATATGAGGGATGATATATATCTCTTAAAACCAAAGAGATATCCATTCCTTAATTTTTTGAATGAGATGGGAAAAGAGCAATGCAACGCTCCGAAGTTTGAATTTATATCGGATGTGTTACAGCCAAAACAGACACTTTGCACTGGCAACGTTGTTGCTACAGCTACAAGCATTGGCGTTACAACAAGCACAGCAAGCATAGCAAAGAAATGGGATATAGTTAGAGCATCTGCTTCTGGCGTAAATGCAGAGTCCACGTTTATAATCTTAGATTCAACTCCTACAGCTTCAACTTGGACAGTCAATAGACTTGGTAGTCAGACTGGTGGGTTAGATACTGCTATAGATTCTGGAGCAACCCTTACGATTATAGGTAATGCAATGGCAGAAGGAACTGGTAAACCAGAGGGGAGAATTACGCAGACAACAAATGCCTATAACTACACACAGATATTCAAACATATAGTTCAGATTACTGGAACTATGCAGGCGACAAAAACATATGGGCAAGACCAGAAAGCATATCAGAGGAACAAAATTGGGCAGGAACACGCAGTAGATATTGAAAGGGCTTTCCTTTTCAATCCTACTTATAGCATAGACACTACAACTGCGGGAGAACCTCGTAGAACAACGGCTGGACTGCTTTCCTATATATCTACAAATGCAACAACGGTTGCCTTAACTACATTCAAGGGAACTGGCGCAACTGGTGGATATATTGGTTACTGGCTTCCGTTGATGGAGAAATTGTTTGAATATGGTTCGGACACCAAGATATGTTTCTGTGGCAATGACCTTATTACAGCGATATCTACTTGGGCAGAAACCAAATTGAATATTCAGTCTCCTGTTGTTCAATACGGAGTAAAGAGTTTTGACTTAGTAACTCCTTATGGAACTCTTAAATTTGTAAGACACGGATTACTTACTGGAACATTCAGTGGATTGAATTTGTTTGTTGACCCAGCAGATGTGAAATACAGATTTTTGGGTGCAGATGATAAGGGTTCAAGAGACCATAGACTTGAAACAAACGTTGAAGAGCCAGGATATGATGGTTTAGTTGATATGTATCTTACAGAATGCGGACTTGAATTACACAATGAACTCTATCACGGAAAATTAGTGTTATCATAGGAGGATAGATGTCAGCAGAAATAATTAAAGAAAAGATTTACAGAAGCACGTCTAACTGTCTTACTCTTGGATTTACAAATGGAGCAAGAATAGAATTCAAGAATGGGATTTTCAGAACTAACAATAAGTTAGAGATAGACGCACTTGAAAGTGATGAGGGTGGTAGGTTTGGTAGAAATAGGATTTTTTGGGAATGCATTGGAGAAATTCCAGCGCCAAATAATCAGCCAATAATCTCTTCAACTCTTTCAAGCGATACGACTGCCACTGTTATAAAAGAAAAGGAAGGGAAAATGAAAGGGAAGAAAGATGGCACACAGGAGGGCTAAGAAGAAATGAAAAACAAAATTGCGATACTGTTGGGGTTGATGTTACTCTCAACAAGTATGTTTGGTTTGGACTTGTATCAGAATGAATCCGAAGTTAATTTCAGAGAAACAAGAACTAACTTCAAGGGAACTTCTGGCACATTTGATGGGAATCTTACAGTAAGTGGAAATCTCGCAGTAACTGGAACAACAATTTCAGGAAACGAGATTATACATCCTTACACATCAGATTCTCTTGCAACGTTTAGTTTAGGAGCAACGTTTAATTCTACGATTACTCTTGCGAATGGATTAACAATTACAAACGCTACAGACAACTATTTGATATGGGCAGAGAATAGCGAGAACTTGAAATGGTATTTTACTACAGATGCTATAAACGTAAGTTCTACTACAGATGTAGCGTTGGTTGATTTTGGAACTATCAATCTTGCAACAGACGCATTAGACCTTTCGGAAGGAGATATCGGCAACGTAGGCATAATTGAATGCGATGCTATTGGTGCAGACGATGCTTATGTTTGGATGGTTTCGGCAACAAATTTTGGTGGGGCAGTGGTTTGTAGTTCAACGGTAAATTCTATTGGAACTCTTACTGCGACAGCGTTAAGTATAGGGGTAGGAGCGGCAACAGTTGTCAATCCTTCAAATATACTTACGTTCACAGAAACAGCATTTCTCTTTACAGGAAATCACGGTATCTCTGGAACAAGTTGGGTAAATGGGATTGCTTACAATGGTGACCAGTCTATAGACAGTGGAGCAGTTAGTGAACTTTCAACCTTATGGGTAAATGGGGCAACTTATCACGGAGACGCTGTAACAGATAGTGTATCCTATACGTTAGTTGCAGGTCTTGCTACGATAGGAGATTCGCTCCACGTCAAAAAGACAACAATACTTGACGGTGCAGTTCAACATATAGGAACTTTTTGGAACAATGGAGCGGTTGATTTTGGTGATGCGTTAGTTTGTTCTACAACAACAAAGTTTATAGGAACTGCAACGTTTGGAACTGGAGCAGGGACTATAATAGACCTTGTTGCTGACAATATAATGACATTGACAGAAACGACAATTCTTTTAGCTGGGAATGGGCAGTGTTCGGGAACTTGGTGGAATAATGGTGCAGTTGATTTTGGTGATGCTCTTGTGTGTTCAACTACAACTAAGTTCATAGGGACAGTAACTGTAGGCGCAAGTGCGGCAACTCTTGTCAACACGGCAAACGATTTGGAAATCACAGAAACAAATATATCGTTGATAGGTATTACCGATATTACAGGTGCGTTTACCACAAGTGGACTTATTACTGGAAGCGACTCGTTACATATAAAGAAAACAGCGATTATTGATTTGGGAACTTCCCTTATGTCAACATTGTGGGTAAATGGAATAGGTTACTTTGGCGATGCGGTTACAGACTCTGGTGCGTTTTCGGCATTGTCAACGATTTGGGGTAATGGTGTGGCAAGTTTCGGAGATGCTGTAAATTGTTCAACTACAATCTTTATAGGGACTACAGCAACATTAGGTGTAGGTGCTTGCACTTTTGCAGACCCAGTAGCAATGCTTACAATTACAGAGGATAGTATCCATTTGAATACGTCAAATCTTAAATTGATGGGAGATGTTTTGACTGGGATTACAGTAGCAGGAGATAGTTGTTCGTTTATTATAAACGGGACTACTTTCTGGATGTTTGGTGCAGGAACGAAATAACAATATGTAACTTTAGGGGTGGGGCTTAAAAACCTCACCCCGAAAGGGAAAAAAGGAGACAGATGAACGAAATAAAAAATGCAGAGAAGAAAGGAATAATAAAAGGAATTGCAATAATAGCATTGTCGCTTATTATTGTTTGGCAAGTAATGGTTAATATAAATTATGTAAAGTTAAGCAAGTATGAAATGACGAGGGCGAAACTTGCGAACAGTCTAAAGTATGAATTGGAACACAATGTAAGAACTGGGGAAGATTTGCAGAGAATAATCAACCAGTATTTCTATAATAAATTACCAAAAACAGAGACAGCAAAACCAATAGTTGATACAACTAAAACAAAATAAAATGAATGGATTGATATTGATAGGAATCTTTGCCATATTAGCAATTTGTGGATTTGGTGGATTTGTGTATCTGGTTTCTGTAGGAGAATAATATGCCATATACTCGGTTGTCAAATACATTAAAATTAGTAGAAGTTAGACATCTATTAAATGACGCTGACGTTCTTGGCAAATGGGACAACACTGAACTCCTTGTCCAGATGCACCAAATTACTGTTGATTTAATTCGTAGGTTACCAGAACAATATATAAGTGGGTATCTTACAGAATCAGAACTTGCAACTCCAGTGGCACTTGATTATATTGATGGGAATGTTTTTGCATTGCCAGATAACTTTATTAGACTTTCTGGCATAAGGGATACGAGAACGGTTGGAACAGCGCCAAAAGATTATAGAAAGTTTGCAGATTTGATAACGTTTGGAGGGGTCAAAGAATTACAAAGGAACTCATTAAAAACTCCTACAAAAGATAATCAATACGCTTGGCTCTCTTTTTATCCAACTGAATTTGAGGGATTTACTGTTACTGATAGCAAACCTGGGATTGCGTTTGCCCCAACAACGTATGCCGCAAAAATATTACTTACATATTATCTTGACAGTATGGTAGATGGGGCAATAGACGAAGATTATTTTTTATCTCCTGCGGGAGAGAAGTTAGAGATATTGGGAACTTGTTATATGGCTTGTATGAAAGCAGAAAACACAGAACAGATGATTAATTTTAAGAAAGAATACGAGCAAGGCATTAAAGAATTGGGAGGGATATAAATGGGACAAGCAACTCTGGCGCAAATGAGAGATGAGGTGTATTCTTATTTAACTGCAAAAGTAGGAATGGGAATAGTTAGATTGGTTAATGGGAAAGAAGTCGTCTCTACTCCTACAATAGCAACGCAGTCAACTCCGATACAAACACCAGAGGAAATAGTTAGAAACCATTTTAGTCCTTCATATATAGATATATTGTTAAATAGAGGGTTGGATTATGTATGCAGAAAGTCAGAATGTTTATATGCAGAAGTTACTGGAACAGTTCCAATAAATACAAGATGGTTCTGGTTGTGGAATAAGGCATTGTCAATAATTAAAGTAAGATGGGAAGGGGTGATTATAACTCCAACTACAATAGAAGAAGCAAATACAAAAGATGCAAATTGGTTGACAACAACCTCATATAGAACTCCAACGGAATATGTTTATTACAGTAAACAATTAGGTGCTGGGGGAGGGCATTCAATCAGATTGATTAATCCTCCAAGTGTTGCTGGAACATTAAAGTTGGAATGCACAAGACTCCCAGACACTATGACTTCAACGGTTAATTGCGCATTAGAAGATTCTTGGCACGGAATGGTAATTGATTGGGTGTGTTATGCGATATTGGGAGAGGTTGCGAAAATACAAAAGATGGGACAAGAATTAGAGGATATGAAAAGAGAAGCGTGGAGTAGGGATTTTGATAGGCAGGGAAGAGTTGTTAATATAGACCACGCAAATTATTGGAAATAATATGGCAGAACAACAACCAGTAACGATATCTTGGGTTGAACAAACCCCAGAAGTTTTGATGTTAGGGGAAGTCCCATTACTTGTTTTGACAGAACAATTACCAGTAGCGATAGATTGGAGTGTATAAAATGATAACTTTATTATTGTTTTTGTTAAACGCAAATTCGTCTCCCGACTTACAAATGAAAACTCTTACGGTTGCGCAGGTGCTCCCATATATGAGTTATACGGAGTCTTTTAGAACCTTTGGCACATTAAAATACCCTTTCTATAAATACTATGGCAAAAACGCTTATTTCACAGGCGGATTATTTCAAACATTGGAGAAATCAATTTATGGACAATTCAAAACAGATACGGCTCACTTTTACTGTTATGCGCAATTTGACAGTGGTGCGAATATAACAGGTGGTGCGTGGATAGATAGTTCAAGGTGGGCGGATAGTTCTTTATATTCAGATACTTCAGGTTATTCATTAAACTCCGACTTATTAGATGGACATCACGGAACTTATTACACAAACCATACTTTCACGTGGACAAGAGCCACAGACAGTCTAGCAATTATAGACAGTGCTTCTACAAAATACGTTAAAATTCAATCCGTTGACAGTGCGGATTACTCAACTAATTCGGGAACTTCAGACAGTGCAAGAGTGGCGGGGAATTCGTGGCACTTAAACAATATTCATAGCGGACAGTTTTTACGCAAAGATAAACAGGACAGTACTTTATACCACGACATATACCATATCTGGCATCCTGAAAGCGTATCTGTTTTAGGTATGACAGGCGTTCAGATACTCGGCTCAAGGGCAGTAACTAAGAACGATAAAGGTGTTCAGGGACTTTATGTAAAAACAGAATATAAAAATTGGGACTCAACGAATGGTGTGGCAAATAGTGAAATACAATCAGCGAATTTCGTAACGGAAGTTACAGGTGCAAGTCAACCTTATACACAATACTTTTTAGGTGTGGAAGGATGGGTAGGAACGGAAGCAGGGGACACGATAGAACGAGTGCAGTTGTCAGCAGTAAGAGGATTGGCAGACGCTTTGCACGGCAAGATAGGTGCAGGTGTTGACTTAAATGCTTTCAAGGGAAGTGTTTATAGTAATTCTTTAACGGGTTACCAAAAGGGTTTATATTTAGGATTTGCAACAAATGGTAGAGGTGCAACTTATGGGGTTTATGCACCAATGACGGGTATTATAAGAAACGCTGATATGTATGGCGGGTTTTATGATGTTCAGAACGACACTACAAACATAAACGGACAAAAGGTTTATGGTTTATATTCACGGGCAAGAACAAAGGATAATGCAAGTAGCTCAATTCTAAGATACGGTATATGGGCGGAAAATGATAGCAATGGTGCGGCAGGATACTTTAAGACAAACGCATTAAATAAAGTCAACGCTATTTATGCAGTAGGCAATATTCAAACGACTGATACTGTAGTTGCGGCAACAGTAAGAGCAGATAGTTTTATTGGTGGGATAAGAAAACAGGCAACTTGCATTTTATCAGATACTGCAATAAAGATAAGAGGAGATAGTGTTTTAAGAGCAGGTTTATTGAATGGTCATACATTGGCGTATCATAATAATACTATGTTTCAAACTGTAAGATATGTAGGAGTAAGGGACAGTGCAGGGAGAGATAGTTTAATTCCTAAGTATGCGGATACTACAGGATATGCAATTCTTGCGGCAAAACAAGCAACTTGTGTTCTTGCGGACACCGCAATAAAAGTAAGGTTTGATAGCACAGGTAAATCGGGAGTTTCGTATAGTTCTCACTGTGCAGACAGTATTAACTTAGCAGCACTCGCACCCACGGCGATAACGTATTATCCTTTATTGGCGGTTGACAATGCAGGACATGAACAGGCAAGGATTTCAACGGCAATAGATTACACAGGAACAACTTTTTCAGCTCCGAGTTTTGCAGGGGCTTTAACAGGTAACGTAACGGGCAATTGCACAGGAAGTTCGGGAAGTTGCACAGGGAACGCGGCTACTGTAACCACAAATGCAAACCTAACAGGAGACGCTACTTCAGTCGGGAACGCAACGACTGTTGTGCAATCTACAGGAGCATTTAAGGTAGGGACTTTCTTAGCAATGCCTGCAAGGTCAGTTGCAACTTTGGCTAATACTGATACTTTAATCTCTCCGACTAATAGTTTTGTGTCTATAACGGGACCGACAGCGGGATTCAAACTTGTAGGATTAGCAACACCTTCCCCAGTCGCAAACAATGTAATTTTTCTAATGAATAACACTTCGCAAGTAATGACTTTGAAAACATTAACAGGTTTTGGATTGCCCGCAGGTTACACAAGAATAAATACTTTAGGGGCGGATATTGCAACTACAGGGGCGGCAATGATAATTTTAATGTATGACCAGACAGGCGGAAGTTGGACTGTTTGCGGGAGTGCATTATAAAAAGGAGTTAAATGCCAGAAAAAAGAATAACCTTAGAAATGGTCGGGCAGAAGTTAGCTTCTTCCGATTTGTTTTCTAAGGACAATATTAAGTTTTTAATCTGGGCTTTGATGATTATATTTGGAGTATCAGCTTTTGGAGTTCGGACAGTTGATAGAGCTAATGAAGTGCCTGCAATTAAAGCACAGATAGAAAAGAATGAGGCGTGCAGTAAAGAGAAGTTTGACGAGATAAAAGAAACGATTGCAGAGCAGAAAACAGAAATGGCGGTTATTAATACGAAATTAGACTTTATAGGCAAAACGCTTGATGAGAAAAGATATGAAGCGTATATGATTAAAGAAAGCGGTGGCAAAGGGTTAAAGAAATGATAGAAGATAATCCGATTAAGTTGTTTGTGAAACTTGCGTCAATAGGATTGGCATTTATTGTCGTGTGCATTGTGGTTGTCTTTAAGGGGTTAGACATATGAAAAAGGGGGGGAAATGTTAATATTATTGCTTTCGTTAATTTGTGGTTATGAGTGGGATTCTAATTATACACAGTTTGTTTGGAGACCAGAGACAGCAGTTATGGAAAATGGGGATACGGTAAAAATACTTAATCCTAAACAAACCGTTTCTATTTCTGATTACAGGGAAATGCAGTTACGGAATAAAGCGGAGGATTTGATAAAATCAGATTCAACTTTGAGGGACGCATTACTTACCGAAACGAGCAAAAGAATGTTATTAAACATAGATTTGCGAACACAACAGTTAAGAATAGATGAACTTGAAGAAAACGTTCAGAGTTTGGAGCGTATGAACTCCGACCACAATATTTTTATTGCGGCGGGAACGGTTCAAACAATTGCAATAATTCTTTTAAGCATAAAAGTATTTTCAATTAAATAAAATGATACCTACAAACAAATGCTTAAAAACTGAAAGTGGTTGCGACTATAGGATAGATTTAGGTGGCGGGGATATTAGGTGTAGCAATGTCAATGAGTGCAAGGATAAGATTATAAACGATGATAGGAGGAAACATTAAACTTTACTTAGAGCAGGCGAGTTTTTTACAAGATGTTATTGAATTAATTGCGTTTAGTTATGGCAAGGGATACGTCGTAACAGGTGGCGAACTATTCCGCACGACAGAGCAACAACAGATTTATATTGATACGGGAAAGTAAATTACTACAAATTCAATGCACCTGAAAAAATGCGCTATTGACTTAAATTTCTTTAAGAGTGGAAATGGGGAACTGGTGCAGGATAAAGATAGTTTGCAAGAGATAGGAAATTATTGGGAAAGTTTATCAAAATTTAATAGGTGGGGTGGGAACTTCAAAAGCTTTATAGACACACCCCACTTTGAGAGGTATGTATGATAATATTATTTTTGATGTTACAAACCAACACACTTAACATTGACAGTATCATAAAAGAGAATACGATTACAATTCAACCCGACAGTCAAACAGTAATTCAACCATACACTTATGAGCTTGATACGGCAATGATAAACAAAGTAATGCAAGCATATACGCCAAAACCAATTAAAACAGTCTCTAATGTAAAGAAATGGGCAAAGGTTGGACTTTGGAGTTATGGTTGTGTAGTGGCGGGTAATGTTTGGTTAATAATAGCAACAACGATAATCTTGTTTAGGGGAAAATAATGAACGTTCATAAATCAATAACCTATATGGGTATTGTAGAACATAGGCAAGGTGTTTTATTCCTTGCCACAAGGAGAAAATGAGCATAGAAAAAAATTATGCTTGACACTTGCCTTATCGTGCATTATGTATATATGTATAGGGAATAATAGTGATAAAAAAAGGGGGGGATATATGACAAACGAAGTAAAGCCTGCGAGCCAGAGTATGACGATATGGTCTATAATTATTGGACTATTGAGCTTTTTGGCTACTTATGTTTTTGCAGATAAACCTGAAATAGTGCAGTTGCTTAAAGCTCTTGTTGGGTTGTGTGTAGCATTCACTGGTATAGGTATGAGAAAAGGGATTGGGAAACCAATAACTTTTGGACAGAAAAAATAATGAATACTGGAGACGATATAAAAGGGCGTATAATTAATAACCAAACATATGATACTAAATATTTTTTATATGAGGATACTTTTTGTGTCGTCTCCAATATTTAACTAAACTATGTCAAAACCATTATATTTTCCAATAACTAAATTTGGAGGATTGGATGAATACTCCCACGAAGTTCTTTATCCTTCTGGGAATTCTCCGACTATCAATAATGGATTGTGTGATGAACGTGGTGCGTTAATGGCTTGGAAAGGCGCAAACTTCTCGCAGTTCTTTGGATACGACACTTCCGCATTAACTTACACAAAGACAGATGAATATATAGTGCAATATGACAAGGTGTGGTGTGAGAGTTTGGGGATAGGCGTTATTGTTCAAACAAGGAATACAACTGAACAAAAAGTATATTGGACTCAAGATATGTTGACCTTTGTTTATATCTGCACAATGGGAACGCCCAATATTTATAATGTAAATGTTTTGTCTTACAAGGGATTAGTATTTTTATGCAATGGATTATCTGCAATTAAGATATGGGATGGACACGCAGTTTCAAATTTAACAGATAGCAATGTTTCGGGGACTTATCCGACTTATATGGCGGGAAAGGTTGGGCTTGTTGGTTTCAGGAATGTAATATTTTACGGTAACTTGCCTAATCATCCTTCGGGTTTTATATATAATAACTTTAAGGATAAAGAAGGTTTCCCTGTATTGCCATTGTATTCAGACAGTTGGTTGACTTCTAACATAACCGACTTGCCAGATTTGGGTGTATTGGTAGGATTAAGACCACTTACACAAGATATATTAGGAGTATTCGGCACTAATGGGATTTATGGTGTTGTATGGGGAGAGGAGTTCCCAATACAGGCAATTAAATTATCAGATGTAAGTTGTTTAGAGGGAGATTACTTTGACACTAAGAAATTAAATATACCGTTAGCATTTGATACAGACAAAAAGTTATTCTTAGGAATGGACAGTAAAACGTGGAAAGAAGTGTTAAGGGTAAGGGATACAATAGCAGGACAAGTTTACCGTAAAGAAAATCAGTTATTCTTAAATACAAAGCCAGAGTTTGAAACAGGATACGGAATTGTTGACAAATACGGAACTGTAATAACGGCAGGCGGGGCAAGTGATGGACAAACAACAGCGGATATTATAAGAGATTATTTAATACCTGCGGTTAAACATAATCCAACTTTTACAATGACTGCGGCAACAGGAGTAGTAACAGCAACAGAATGTAAGGTTGGGGAATATAATGAGGATGACTTGACAGACGCAGTTGATTATGGTGGTATTGGATTAAAAGATGAATGTTGTGCGCAATCTTTTAGAGCAGGTGGATTTTTAGATGATTATAACAATAACCCTTATATGTTAAAACATACTAAGGTTATGGTTAGAAGTTGTGGGGCTGATTGGAGTGCATTAAAATATACAACAATAGAATGGGAACTTGTTGAATATGACAAGTTGCCAGAGAAAGTAACCGACTTTACAGGAAAAATATTAGCACATTATAGTTCTACGGTAAGAGAACATTTGATAAATTTTCCAGGTGCTGTATGGATTGATATAAATTGGCAAAAAGTAGGAACAACAACGGCAGTTGCAATAAGATTAGAAGTAGATAAGATATATTTTATAAGAGCAAAATATGTAAGCACTGACAATGGGACAACAAGTAAGTTTTATTGGTATTCTACCAATAACGATATTATAACATCTGCTTATTCAGAAGGTTGGACTTGGACACCTACACAAAATCCCGATACGGAAACTTGTTATGTTTTTAAGAACTACTACGCACCTTGTTCACTTCTTGCAGATAACGCCAATGGTCAATCTCGTTGGGATTCACAAGTTTATGAGTTCCCAAATTTAGCAAAAGCATTATTTGTAAGTGGGGATATGCTAATATCAAATGGGTCTAATCATACTCCAGAACAAACTTATGGAGAAATAGGATATAGACATTCTACTGCCACTTGGTCTCCATTAGCGGCAACGCCTACTTGGGGATATAGTTTAGTAAACCCTCCCGCAGGTGCTTTAGGGGAACAACAATATACAACGATAAGCACAAACTTGTCAACAATAACGGATAAGTTCTGGCAATTCTTTTTTGTAAGTGGAGACACCCAAGAAGGGTTTGGAATTGCAAAATGCAAGAGCATTAGGTTTGTTTACTTAACAACAGATGGTAGAATAGCTTGTTGGCAATATCAGGACAATAATTGGATTATGATTAACGACGTTGCTTTAGTAATGAATAAAACAGGTTGGTATAAGAATGCAACTATAGAAACAGATAAAGGGCAACCGCTTAAATTATGTAGTATGGTTGATATAGGGAACAAATTGTATGGTAGTATGGGAACTAATCAAATAACAAGCAAGTATGGCTTCATAGAGCTTACAAACGACTCCTATCAAGATGCCAGTGGCAATGAAATAAAAATTACTTTGTCAACTGGAAAAATAGATTGTGGACATCCATTGTCAGAAAAGAATTTTGACGAGATGTGGGTAATAGAAGAAAGTATATATTCTAAAGCTACTCCTTGTTTGTTGGAATTCCAAACAGAAAAGAACGCAACGGCATTAACAATTACGCCAACAACTATGCCAACAACTTCCGTATCATTAATTCCAGGAATAAGGGCTTGGAAATATCAATTCAAAGAAAGTATTAATGGACATTGGATAAAGTTTAATAAGATAGAAGTTAGTAAAAGATATGTAACAAAGATACTTGGTATAATAATAAAGTATAGGCTTAAACAACCAGAGTTTATGTATCAGAATATAACACAATAATATGAGAATAAATCTAAAGACCTACGATAGTTTGTTTGGCAATAGAGGTGTTCGTGGGATATCTAATGCGAAGGCAGTTAGATATACTGGCGTTAAACAAGGACAAGAAGTAAAACTAAATCACAATTTGGGAAGAAAGATAAATGGGGTTATGTCTCCTGATGGACAACCAGTAAATATAGTTAGGAGCGATACGCAAAGCATAACACTTTCAAATACTAACATTGGGGAGAGAAAGGAATTGATAATTTATTAATTATTTATGCTTGACAAACCTTATATAACGATTATAATAAAACTGTCGCTTGAAATTAGTGGGAGGTAGAAATGAATTATTCTTGGTTACTTGGTGGAGTAAATCCTTATTTGATGGGAGCTGGAGCAGTGGCTTCAATCTATGGGGCAACACGAAAGATACCTACCTACGACCCTAATAGTTATAAGGATTTCTATAGTGAAGGGGCAGTGAATACACAGTTCTCTCCTATACACGAAGCGATAGACCAAGAATTGCGCAGAACAAGAGGACAGGCGACTGAAAGATGGGGCAGTAGAGGGTTGTCGTATAGTCCTGGATATGGTAGTAATATGGAAAACATAGAAGGGAATGCTATTAACAAACTTGCGGAAGCAAAAACTGGAATAGTAAATAATGAAATGACTAATGCGCATAGAATGGCATACGCAGATTATCAGAAGAAAGCAGATACGGCACAAGCGAATAAAGCTATGTGGACTAATCTCGGAGCTTCTCTTATTGGGTTGCCCATTAAAGAAAAGATGGAAGCCGACAAGATGACAAACACTGTTAAGTATATGCAACAGTTAGGATTAATCCCAAGAGATAAAGTGGCTACACTTGCATACTTAAAACAAAGTGGAGTTTCAGATTCAGTGTTAAAATATTATGAACTTACTGGATTGTTAGGGGATACAGAAGATTGGAATAGTTATGGACAAAATCCAAATGGACAAAATCCATTCGGAACAAGTAACTATCCACAGTTTAACGGAGGGCAGTAATATGGGATTTGATAAATATAGTCCAGGGAATAACGGTTATTACGGGGTCAATCCTATCGTAGAGGCATTAACAGGGGCGATGAATAATAGGGGTAACGCAAACCCAGATATTGGTTTAATACAATCTATGTTAAAGGCAAAGAATGCAAAGACAGTGGCAGACGCATCAACAAAAGTGGCTCATCAAAATCTTAAGGGAATAGTGATACAAAAAATGACAGACCTTATTGCACTAAATCCAGAAAAGGCAGATGAAATACGGAACTGGTTTAATGCTGGAGACTTAACGGAAGGTCAGGAAGACCCTGCAAAGAAATTCTTACCAACAGACCAGTCAATAAAACTAAATCCATTAACAGTAAAAAAAGACCCAGAAACAGTAGCAAAAAATGAAGATGACTTAGAGCTTAGATATAGAATAATGATAAATGGCATAAAGAAAGATATGGCAGTTGAAGGGAAAATGACAAAAGAGGAATATTACAATGTGTTGACACGTTCTGGGAATCCATTAGAAGTTGGAGATATAGCTGGGATGTTTGACAGCAAAGATAAACTAACAAAAGAAGGAGTTTCAATATTGAGAAACTTATCTTTATCTGGAAAAGCGAAGTATAAACAGAGATTCAAAACTGATTTTGATTTGGGGCAAGTTATTACTGGTTTTTAATAAAATGATATGCCAATATCCGAACAACTCAATCCTTTATATTCACTAAAAAAAGCAGGTGAATTTGTTAATGACTTATCACAAGGAATGCCGCAAGTTCCAATCCAAGAAGATTTGACTTTGTCTCCCCAAACGTCTCCGAGTCCATTTGCAAAAACCTTAGAAGATAATGTATATCCAAGAGAAAAAGTTGGGGCGTTATTGTCTAAGATAGAAGAAAGGAAAAGAGGATTGCCAGACCCAGAAACAGGTGAAGTTAAACCAGTATTGCAAGACAATGAAATTTGGAGTATAATTAAAAGTCAAACAGACCCTGAATTGAAAGAGTTTATTGATAAGACAATAATTAATCATAAGGGAGAAGTGGGAGCAATTAGAACTATAAATGAATACCTGCCCAAAGAGGCAAGGATTGACCCCTTAAAAGCATTTGGAAAAGACATAGAAATACAACCATACGAAAAAGAAAGTTGGTTTAAGGACTTCTTTAGAGAAGATGTCAAACACTTAGGATTTATACCAAAGACAATAAAGTTCTTAGATAGAAATGTTGTGTCTCCATTGGAAGAGTATGGTAGAAAACAATACATTATAAATCAAAGGTATCTGGATAGAACAGACCCAGAATATAAAATAACAGGACATAATAGACCCATAACCAATCCAGAAGAATGGAATAAAATAGAAAGGAACAATGCAAGAATGGTTGCTAATTGGGAAGGGATACAGAAATGGACAATAGGAGAAGGTATAAATGAACAGATATATACTCCAGAAGAAAGAGAACAAATAGCACAAGATGTTAAAGACCATCCAGTCGCAAGTTTTATTGGAGATGCGCAGGGGTTTGTTTTGGGATTAATGGGTGTTGCAAAAACATTTGCATATAAAGGTGTTGTAAACGCTGGTGAACTTTTGTTAAAAGATAGAAATTGGATGAAGTTTGTTGCAAAGAATGTAGGAAAAGTTATAACAACTCCAAGTGTAAAAAGGGGAATGATTTTAACTGCAAAGGGGACTGGAGAAATGATTACCCTTACAGGGATTAATAAACTTGTAGATGGTATTTACACAAGAGAACTTAATGCAAAAGAAACATTAGGCGCAATGGAAGATGCTGGGCTTATGGGTGCGATTTCTATCCCTGCTGGATATGCACTTGGGAAAGGAGTTATGAAAGGAATAGAGAATGTGTTGAAGAAAATAATTATAAAACAAGAGTCAGGCGTTTTGTCTAAAATGGTTTCTTCTCACGAACCTCTACTTCCGATTGAAGGAGAACCTACTGTTCCGACCACATCAATTCCAAGCGAAAAATTTACTAAAGAAAGTTTAGATGCGTGGAAAAAGTTATCGGCAAAGGGAATTAAAAGATTAACGCCAGAAGAAAACGACATTGTTCAAAATTCAACAATAGGAATGCCAACAAGAATACAAGAATATTACAAACGATTATATAGGAGACAACCCTTAACCAAGAATCAAGTAAGAGATTTGGCGGCTTGGGAAAGGAGATATACAATAAGCGAAGATGTCATTCCCAAAGAAGAAGTAATTAAGATGTTAAAGGAAGAACCTGCAATAAAGTTATTGATAAACAAAGAAGCAAAATTAAAGGGACTTAACGTTAAAGAAGAAGAATTGAAAATTGAACAAAAAGCAAAAACCAAAACAGATGTTTCCCAACAAAAAGTTGAACCAAAAGATATAGTAGAAAACAATGAAGGTGTTGTAGAGATAAAAAAAAACATTAATCCTCCAGAAAAAGAAATTGAACCCAATCCAGGATATTCTGACGAAAGCGAATTCGGTAGTCCAGTAAACACAGAAGAATTGCACACTAAAATTAAAGCAGTAGATGAACAACCTACTATGGTAGACACGAGAAACGTAAAGTTCTCCGAAGGAACAGACGAAGGGATAAAAAATATGTATAAGGGTAGTCCAGGTTTCGTTAGGAATCCTTTTGAAATGTTGAAAGATATCAGAAACAAACTAAACAATGAAGATATGCAAAGAGTGGGAGAGGCAGTAGTGAAAGATGTTGGGAAGAGAGTTAATCCCGCAGATTACACAAACTATTCTACTTTGTCTTTAGCAGAACGTGCAATTAAACTAAAAGATAGTCTTGTTAAAATAAACAATTCGTTTAGATTCTTACCAGGATTGATTGCTAAGAAAGAAGCCCCAGTTTATGTCAAGGAAATGTTTGCGAGCATAAGAGACGATGCCAACAGAAGTCTTAATGGTGCAGTAGCTAACATACGGCACGAAGTGAACGACTTAGTTAATTATATGTTTAAGGAAAATGGTATAGATTGTCTTGAGAAAGATACTCAAGACGCAAGAAATATATGCAGATTGCAAAACGCCATTCAAGAATCAAGAGACGTTAAACGAACAATAGATGGGAAAGAATTTGTTGAGAAAGGAACTCCAATCGTTGATGATGAATGTAATATTATACCAACAGAAGATGTTGTAAAGGAATTGGATGATTTATTGGCGAGCTCAAGCGATGCGGCAAAAAGAATAGTATGGAGAAAGAATAAAGTATTGGGAGAAGAAAATAGAATAAGGGCAGAAAATGGAATTTGGAATCCAGATGATGCAAAAATGAATTACTGGGAAATCAACTATGAAAGATTCGGTAGTAGCAACGGAAGTTCTGTATTCCCAGAACATATAGGAGATTTCACTCGTTCATATCAAAAACAAAGAACGACTAATCCAATAAACAATACCACTGATTGGAAAGATTTTGTAAATATGATTAGGGAAATGAAAGTTCAAAATACTGTTGCTAAATTTACAAATAGAAGTTGTCAAAAATTAGATGTAAATAATGTTTTGCTTATGAAAGATTTTACTTTAGATAAACACAATGAGCTTGAAAGACTTTTAATGAAGGATATAAACAAAACACTTACTGGAAAAGAACAATTAAGATTGAAGGAATTGACAGAACAATATAATAATATTTTGAAATTGAAAATAGATGAAAACGGTAGTGCAATAGAAGATATACGGTATCAAGACAACAAGTTAATAGACCCAAAAATTCAACAAGAATTTATCAATAAGGGATATTTTAAGTTAGTTAAGAATCCAGATGGAACGGAGACTCATATTTTTAATGGCATCCCAGACAAGCAGGGAGTAAGGATAGAGATTGATGGTAACTATTATGATACGTATAAAGTTCAAACGTATAGCAAGACCAAATGTTATACAATCCCCATTGAATTAAAAGCGGCTTTTAATGAGTTTGATAAAAAATTAAACAATGAAGTGTTGGATGCCATTAATACTGCGACTAAAATGTTTAAGTGGAATGCAATCGTAAGCACATTTGAACGATTTACAATTAACAATTTGGGCGGGGATGAAGTATTGGTTGCGATGAAAATTCCACAGGCATACAAAAAGGGTGGAGAGATGTGGGGTTTCCTTTACAAGTTATCTAAAAAAGATGGAGAGAAGTTGTTAAATGAAAAAGAATTGGCTTATTGGGAATTTATAAGAAAGTCTGGAACATATAGAGTCGGAGGAGTAGGAGAACAAGGAATACTTGAAACAAAAGAACCATTCTATAGGTTTGTTGCAGGATTGCAAAAAGTTAATGAGATAAGAGAAAGACCAGTTAGGACTATGGTTGCAATGTATCTAAAGGATTGCGTAGATTTGGGAGTTGACATTGGGAAAAAATTTCCTTGGATAGATACGTATGGGTTGTCGCAATTAGAAGCGGCTTGGAAAGTAGCAAGAGAGTTGCCAGATTATGCAATGACATCTGATGTGTATAATAAAATAATAAGAGGATGGAATTTCCCATTTGCAACTTGGTATATAAAAGAGGGTATGGCAACATCAAAATGGTTATTCAAAACAAAAGGTAAGGCATTAGTTCCTGTAATAGGCACTGCATTGTCTATGAGATTGTGGAATAACAAAGATAAGGAGTTCAGAGATATGGAAAGCAGAGCTCCTGATTGGTATACCTCTTCCCCGCACATCAACATTGGAAAAATTGACGACAACACGCTAAGGGGATGGACTATGCCATTACCCCCAGATGTATTTTTTGGATGGGGACTTCTTGGAGTATTTGGTGCTAACTATGAAGATTACCTTAGACACAAAGATGATAAAGATTTGAATGTAAGAGTAACATACAAAGAATTTATAAACAAAACAGTGAAACAATGGGGATTGGTTGAAACTGGGAAGATAGCTTGGATGGCAAATGTTATGTATCCTATAGCAGGTGGACTTATTGCCAACAAAGATTTACGAACCCATAAAGCAATATGGGATATAAACGATACTCCAGAACAAATAAATAGAGATAAGTGGAATTGGGTTATAATAAAGATGCATCCACCGCTTACCCAAATAACATATTCTTCAAACCCAGCAACATCGTTTAAATCAGAACAATTAAAATCTTTTGGTTTTTATGATATACCATTAGGGCAGAACGATGATTATCGCAATTTTGAAACAGACAACTGGAAAAGAAAAGCACATACAGCGGTATCTCATATCCAAGAAACATATTTGCGAACAAGTTGGGAAGCAGATTTTGGTAGAAAATATTTACCCAATTTCCCACAAGGAAGACCACAATCAGATTCTGCAAGAATGGTGAATGCGTTACAAGTTCAAGAGGCATATCTTAAACCATACCTTTTGAGGGAGAGTAAATATAACAAAACCAAACTTACTGTATATGAAGAATTTTTTATCAAAGAAGTTAGAGGTGCATTAGAATCTAACAAAATAACAAGTTGGGAAACAAGATTAACAATAGACTATCAAAATTTATCTAATGCAGATAAGATTGGCAAAAAAGGTAGGGACATCTTACAAAACTTAAAAGATAAAAGAAACTGGGATAAAACAATGAACGATATCGCAAAACAGTTACCTCCACCTCCACAAACTGCTCCTTAAAACTTGTCAAGCCATACATTATATATACCCGAACAAAATAAACGCTCTAAACCTCTTCCTTTAACTTCCCTTCTTCTACTACGGGGACAAGGGATTGCTGGTTGTTTACAAATATCTTCTCGTCAAAGATGCGACCTTGCCCAATTTCCTCGTCAATTCTTTTCTGTCCCATCTTAAACCATTTATCGTCTTGTTCAATATTGATAAAATTTCTGCCTGTTCTAATGCAAGCTATGGCAGAAGTTCCTACACCTGCGAATGGGTCAAGAACCAATCCACCAACTCTACAATGTTTTCTAACTATTTC
>Ga0172380_10001199_pt1 | contig 45540 bp, 49 predicted proteins | sample Leawe162metaG_FD_119747 | JGI IMG/M metagenome (GOLD analysis project Ga0172380, IMG submission 119747) | Leachate microbial communities from a municipal landfill in Southern Ontario, Canada - Leachate well 162 metaG | ecosystem: Engineered > Solid waste > Landfill > Unclassified | place...
CAGGGAATTGATATTTTAACAGGCCAGGGGGCTTGATCTTTGCCTTTTACTTTTGGTTTTGAATTGAAAATAAAGCGATTGTACCGGATATTGGTTAGGATGAAAGCTATTTGCTTGCCTGTATTGTATTGATATTGGGCATGGTTGGGAATTGATCCTTGTTGATGGGGTTTGTGGGGGAATAGATGGGGGGGTAACAATTCATACACATTTTAATTACTCATTATCATTTAGTTAATGTTAATAGTTATTAAATTATAAAAATAAATTAGGAACGACTGTTAATAGTTATTATCTTAGTGGTGTTATTAGTTAATCACCTAAAAATTATCATCATGGGAATCATTGGAATTATGGCAGCTTACCCATTAGCTACATTATCAGTTGTTTTAGTTATTGTTCTTATCGGGTTTAACCTCTACATAGTAGAACGCAAAGAACAACAAAAAGAGCGCATTGCAGGACGTACAAAATACCCTTATACGCAATATCTTGATGATAAAATGAGCGGTCGCGATACTTCATGGTTTACAATGTAAATAATCACCTTTAAAAAATAAGTTTATGACTACACTCAAATTATCTGGCGGCATGGTTCAAATACCAATTAACAAGCCTAAAGCAGTAACCGTTCAGAAGATACAAAGGAACGGCTTCGAAGTAAAGGTTAGGTTTATTGACTTAGCCGGAACTATCGTAAAATCATTCGTAGCTGATAACGGCCATGTAGATGGAATGATCCAAGTATATGCCAGTCAGTATAATTACAAAATAGTTGACTAAGGACGGCAATTACAGAAGCCAGCCCGTTACCGTAAATGGAACGGGTATTGGCAGTAGAGGACGTTAAATATTATGGCAACAAACACAAATAAACGTTTAGCCAGAGGCGAAAAATATCCTGTGGTAGATCAATTAAAGCCCGGAGCATTGACCATTAAAAGGTATGCAGATAGCACAGACATATCGGTTGCTTATGTTTATATAAAACATTCAAGAGGTCGGGCAGATTATGAGATAGTAAACTATCAAGGCGTTAATTGGGTTCAATCAGCGTAGTTATACTCAATCTGTATTCTATTAAAAAATAGTTCATTATTTATTTGGAATCTTTGTTAGTAGTTATTATCTTTATTCTATCATTATATATTTACATTGTTATTATCTAATCACCTTAAATTAATTTTATGTACATCTTTGAATTTGCAAACGGCCAATCAGTTACATCTTACGACAATAGCTATATTACCATTACTACATGGGAGCAAATGTATGGCAGTAAGATAGTCAAATGTAACGGCCAAATAGTTTACTAAACGTTTTATCTTCTTAATCACCTTTTATAAAATACTTAGTTATGACGCAGCATGTTATACTCACCGATACCCAGCGAAACAGAAAGATACAAGCGAGTGCAAAGGCTTGGCTGAAATCCAAAGGCTATTCTGATGTTACAATAAATTGCATTCGGGGAACATGGCACGCCACTAATGCCGGAAATTACATGATGACAGCTAAATATATTTTGGAGCAATCAACCGGCTTAGAGTTTAGGCAACTAAACGCATCTATGGCAAGGATCGCTATCTAATCACCTTTATTTTAAATACTACAACAAAATGAAACAGACTACAAAGCGAATTTATTACCACGGTACGAGTGCCGACAATTTAGAATCAATTCTAAAACATGGTTTGTCTACAAGTGAGGAAAAACTTTGGAGTTGTTCCGAGGATGGGATTTATTTATGGGATGTTATTGAACTAGCAAAAGCAAATGGCCGTGATCTTGAAGAGGATGCAGACTATATAAAAGAAGAGGCTTTTAGAATGGGTGTGGAATCGGGTGAAATTGCTTGTTCCAAAGCAAAGGATTGTAGAGTTGTGGTCTTACAAATAGAATTGGACGAATCAGAAGTCTATGACGATACTAGCTGTGAAAACATGCAAGGCAGCGGTGCAAAGGTGATTTACCGAGATATTAAACTGTCTGAAATACTCGAAATACAAGTGTCTAACGATCTTAGTCTGTTACGCGGCTATTTTATCGGGATAATCATGGATAGAGACTATTGCAATATAGAATTTGACAGAATAGAGCAAAAGATTGCAGAGGCTTTTAAAAAGTCGGAAATTTGCCTTGATGATATTGACGATGTGATTGAATTTGAAACCGTAGAAATCCCACAAATGGCTTAATTAGTTGTAGTATGGTAGCTGTTTGGCAGGGAACAGTTTATAAAACTGCCTATTTTTTAACTACTTTAATTTTCAAAAACAACACTTAGCCGCTAGTGTATAAACAAGACGGAAACAAAATGAGAACAATACGTACAAAGGTTTACAAGTTCAGCGAACTAAGCAAACCAGCACAACAAAAAGCAATCGAAAAAATGTATGACATTAACGTAGATTATGAGTGGTGGGAATCTACCTATGAAGATGCGGCCAATGTAGGATTAAAAATAACAGGTTTTGATATTGATCGTGGTAGTTATTGTAAGGCTGAATTTATAGAGCATTCTGAAAATGTTGCAGCCGCTATAATTGAAAATCATGGCGAAACATGCCAGACATACAAAACAGCGCAGTCGTTTATTGCTTCTATGAAAGTAATTGAAGATAGGGCCAGGGCAGAAGGTAAAGACGGTGACGAAAGTTATTGGTTTGATACCGAAATTGAAGATGCAGAAGATGAATTTTTAAAATCACTTTGCGAAGATTATCTAAAAATTTTACGGGATGAATACGAATATCTAACCAGTGAAGATGCAATAATTGAGACTATTGAGGCAAATGAATACGAATTTACAAAAGACGGTAACAGGTTCTAAATTTTAACCCGTACCCCTTTCTTTTATCTAATCACCTTTTATAAAATACTTAGTTATGACAACCAATGAAATGATGTTTGCAGCCGGTTACTGTAAATCACCTAACAATATTTGGGGATTGCCGGGCAATGAATGGTATGCAATGTCCTCTGGCGTTCCTACCGTTTCACATAGTGAGGAAATCAGGCTAATTGATGGTAAAATAGAGATATGGACTACTAAATATTATAACCGTCCTGACGGTAGCGGGTTTAACTTCCATATATCCGGTATTGTTGAGCATATTGAAGATTTACAAGCCTTAAAAAACTACTGCCTTAACAATGGCAGAATATCAGAGCCTGGCCTTCCTGCTTTCATGTGGGGAGACTAATTACATCTTATCTAATCACCTTTAATACTACAACAAAATGAAACAGATTACAACAACACAACAAGTAAACGCTATTGAATTGCTGGTTAAATTCGTTAATCAGCGCCCCGGCCTTGACTTTTGCAATTACGGGGACATTTCAGCATACAGATCAGAAAGCCGGGAAATAACAAAGGATAAGCACGATTTTAATGAGTTGCTAACCTTAGCACTCCGCAGGGTAGATAATCTCAATGCTGCGCTAACTAATCTGCTTTCCAATAGTTCAGGACGTTTGATTTTAAATAACGGCCAGCTTGAGTACTGCACTGGCCAATACTTCCCGACTGAATACAGGCCAGCAGCCTGCCGGGCATTACGTGACCTTATTTGGAACTCATACCGGGATGAAAAAGACAGCGAAGGCAATGCAGTCTATGCAGACGGCCACAAAATACGGAAAGCCATTAACCGTAACCTGTCCCGCAGAGTTGCTAAAAACTACTTTAATTAGTTGTAGTATGGTAGCTGTTTGGCAGGGAACAGTAAAAACTGCCAATTTTTTAACTACTCAAAAAATACTACCATGAACTTTGTCAAAGTAAGAGCAACCAGCCCGCATATTAACCTCAATCTTTTTGTTCCTGAAAAAGAGATAGGTAAGACATTAAAGGAGATACACGACATCCACGGGAAAACCCCAATGGATATGCAGGATGAATACAATGGCTTTTTAGGTCTATCGCGTTTTGTAAACAAAAACTTCTTATCTGTAACTATGAGGCGGGTTAGAATTGAGGACAAGAAAGCCCGGAAATTAAAACAACGGCTTCTCCCATTAGCGATTATTAACCACTCAAAATAAACCACAAAATGAAAAAGAATAAAGACTATACCATTGCCCTGCTTATTGGGCTGCTAATATTTGCCTGTTTAGTTTCATCCTGTGCTAGTACGAAAAGGGATTGCCAGGGAACTAAACACTACAAACATAAAAACGGATTTTACATTTAAAAACTTAAAGCCATGAATAAAAACAATTTTGCAGATACCTTCCAAGATCAATTAATTGCTATTTCAAAAGCTGGTGCATACGATGCAATGCAGCCGGAATATGAAAGGTTACAAAAAGAAAATGCCAGATTGAAAAGCACTATTGCAGAACTTGAAATAAAGCTAAAATTTGAGAAGGAAATGGTTGTGGCATTAAAGGATTTAATTAACGAGGTCAGGCCAAGCGATGCTACAACATTTCAGCTAAGTGAAACAGATAAGGAAATTGAGGACGAACTAAACCAAAAGAATGAGGACGATCTAAGAGACGTTCTGTAAACTAGATAAGGTGGTTAATAAAGCGGGGATGTTATTTTTATTTCTGTCCCCCTATTTTTAAAAATCACAAAAAGTTCTTTTAAATATCTTCATTTCTGGCACTTTCAAAGAGTGCAGCTTATAATGCTTAATAAGAGCGAAACAGATTTAACTCTTGCTTATAGGCAGATTTGATGACACTAATAAGATAAAGTAAAAAGCTCTGTTCTGCGCATTAACTTGTAGGAACAAAGTATAATTAGAAGGCAGGTGAAGCTCCTGAAATCTTATTAGTGTAAAAACCACAGAAACATGAAAAAGCAAAACGATACATCCTTTGCAGAGTTAATAATAGCTTGTCTCTTGGCTATACTGTTATTTGGTAGCTGTGCGGGTTCTAAATATGGATGCCCTGCTACTGGACAAAACAATTATATCAATTCAAAATTTACAAAATGAAAAAGACAATCGTTTCTACTTCAAAAAAAAGACGTTCAGAACCATCCGCAAACGGTGTACGTTATAAAACTCAAATGGTAATTACTAAGATACCGATAGGTAAGAACAAAAATGGTAAAGAAATTTACCGATCTGTAACTCGCCACGAAAACGTTTATTAACTAACAATGGGTGCGGGGGAAACGCTGTACCTGTATTTAAAATGAAATAACATGACAACAATATATTGGGGATATGTCATTAAAGACATGATTCAAGGTGACGAAAAAGGTAATTTTTATTTCTACGGATGGTACATAAGCAGACAATGGAGTTCTGAATTATCGGAGGCTAAACAATTTGATAGCAAGCAAGATGCCATTTCGGCATTAAAAGACATCAAAGAGAAATTTGGAGGAACTTACCAGATTATAAAAATATATTACTAACTAATAATAAAACAACAATGAGACATCTAACCATCTTCACCGCCTTATTAATTGCTCTAAATGTAAATGGGCAATATGACGATCCATGTACTGAAAACTTTGCTACAATTACCGCCTCATACATTGCTCCAAAAAGTGTAGGGCTAGGGGCTGATTACTTTACCGAGATTGGGCTAACTGCGGGGCTTGGTTCGGTCTATACCTTCCCAAAAAGTTACGTCCTTAAACAAGGCGAGAATGAGTACCAGATGCAAACCAATTCCTTTGACATATACGCCTATGTAGGATGGAGATTATTAAGGATTGATTATACAGTTAGTGTATTTGGGAATTTGGGCTATACAATGGGAGACGTTGAAAAGTTCCAGCCCTTCACCAGCTTAAAAGTATTATTCCCTATTGGACAAAAGGCATTTAGTGTTGAGCCTGTTTATGTGGTTGGGCGTGGATTAACTGGAAAACTTTCATTTCATATAAAATTGTAAACCATTCTATTCATTTATTATTAAACTATAAAATTTTATCAATTATGGGAACAAGAGCAGATTTTTATACCAGAAACGAAAAGTCCGAAACGAAAATGGATTGGTTGGGTTCGATTGCATGGGATGGCTACCCAGACGGAATTGAACAGCCTTTATTAAAAGCAAAAACAGAAAAGTCATTTAAGAAGGCATTGAGCAACTTCTTTAAAGACCGCACAGATGTTACTTTGCCTAAAGACGGATGGCCGTGGCCGTGGGATGATAGCCGTACAACCGATTACGCCTACATCTTTGAAAATGGTAAGGTGATGGCAAGTTGCTTCGGAGATCAACTATTTGACCCTCTTAATGCAGAACCAGATAATGATGAAGAACTGAAAATTGATAGTAACTATTTCCCTGACATGAGTGGTATTAAAAATGTCCAACTTGGGGCGGCAAAATCTGGGTTAATGATTTTCGCTTCCAAATAAATTATAGTAACTTAACATTACGGTTTAAAACAATATCTTCTAAATCTAAATTGCAAGCCATGCACCCACTATTAATTGTAGCCTTAGTTTGGCTATCTGTGGCAGGATTTTTTGTTTACCTTAATTACCGCCATCACAAATCAAAGCACATTGAAGATTCGCCAGAAAAACTATCTGAAGCCTTTATGGGTGGTATGCGAATGATAGATGCTGCTGAACGAACCTATTCTTAACAAATAAATTTATATGGAAAAATCTTTCTTGTGGATCAAATCCGCAATAGCAACCTCTACAAATGAATTTCATCTTGAATGCTGCAACTCCTTAATAAAACTATTTGCAGATAAATACATGGATGAAGAAGGGATGGATAATTTACATGGGGAGTTGATTTCACAGCTATTTGCAAGGACGGTTCGCATTTCAATCACCGCTTAACCGAAAATAAAAATGAAGCAACCACTAACTGACTACTTAAAAAACAAAAACAAGCAGGAGCAAACAAGATTTGTAATCGTAAACGGGGAAGGTAATTATTACCCAAGACAAAACCCAATTCCTAAAAAAGAATTTGAGCAAAACTGGTATCCACTTGGAAGAAACATAACCCTATGGGATCATATTCATAAAGGGGAAAATCCTGATGGACGGGCGGTTTAGAATGGTGGTGTAGTTCCAAAAACCTCATGGCTTAATTGCTGTGGGGTTTTTAAATTTAATCTTCTTCATCTGGGTCTGGTTCACCATTAATGTCTAATATCTTTTTTATATCTGGTTCTCTTGTTGTTTCACATTCATAAACAGTAACTACATCACCCATATAGGATAGGGCTAGTTTTGGCTTTCCGGGTAGTAATAATATGCCTGTCAAATAATGCTCCACTTGGTCAGGATCGCTCTTTAAATAGAACTTATCGCCCCACTTTAATGCCGTATCGTATTTGATAGCCATATCAATGTATTTTACCTTTAATGATTGTATGGTTTTTAACTGTATAATGGCCGTTTCTTTCAACTACTATGTGAGCAAAGCCATGCTGTGAATTGCTTACCATTGGGCTGTAATTTGGCCTCAATTCGCATAGGCAGCCGGTAGACCAGCACCCTACAATATCACCGTCTAAATTGCTTTCTGGGCTGTACGATGGCCTATGCAAATGGCCTACTATGATACTTTGCTTTGCTTTATTGTATGCCCCCCTAGCTGGATTAACGGGAGATGCAAAGCCCTTAAAAATGTGGTGGCCGTGGGTTATGGATAACTTGCCAGCCTTAACCAAAACCTTGTCATCAAGTATCTTTATCTTTTGCTCATGCAACGCTAATCTTTGCTCCAAATAAAAGTACGGATCATCCCAAATCTCGCTAACTTTTTGCATTAAGAATTTTTCCCAACGCAGACAATGGTTGCCCTTCAGCCAGTATATTGAGGCATCCGGGAAAGCGCCACGCAATGAAACTAAGAATTGTTTTGTAGCATCGAATTCCTGCTTAACACTACGCTTTGACATATCCCTTTCAAACTTGCTTATCTGGGAATTGTCTATTAAATCACCATTAATGAATATGGTATTTACCTTATGCTCTTTGCCATAATCCAACGCTAATGTAATAGCATCAATATCGTGGTATGGTATATGTAAATCTGAAATTAAAAGAATGTTGTTGCAGGCAACCGGGAGTTTGAAAGGCTCTCTATCTTCTTTGTATGATTCAGGTAGATTGTACGGATTTGATGGGCGGCGGTCTGTTGGATGCGTAACTTTAACATAAGTGCCTTTGCCGCATTTCCCCTCTATCCTAGAGATTGTTATCCTAGCATGTTCAACACCGCTAAATAATAAATTGTTTTCTTTATACATTATGCGAGCCAACTTTAAAGTTGGCATCTCCATCCCATACTTATCTCTGTATCTTCTGGCAATATCAGCTTTTGATTCAGGCTTTGTCATTAGCGGCTTGTATTAGTTTATCAATGTGGTTGGTGATTAGTTCATAGGATGGAAACCATTGATACGGATATATTATTAACCTATATTGACCATCTTTTACTTGGATGGCATGGCCTTTATAAGTAAGAATTGTCATTTTAACGCATCGTAAAATTTAAGTCCGTATGATGCAATCAACTTAGCCTTATCTGTACCGTTTATTATTCGCCTTGCATTAACCCAATCTTCTTTAATCTTATTGAAGTAATTTCCGAGATGCTTGCCTGTAAAATCACCGGCAAAACTTTTACCTGTTGTCATTCCTTCAAAAAGTATTTTGGTGGCTACTTCTGTGTTTAGCGCTAATTCGGGTTTATTATATAGTTCAATACCTAATATCTTACCCATTTTTTTGTAGTTGTAATCCCATGTTAATTGCACAAAGCCACGACCGTAGTATGCGTGGCCTGTCTTGGCATCAACCTTACCATATGGCCTTCCCTTTCCTCTACCGTATTCCTCTATGGCTTGCATGGTGGATGCAGTTTCATGCCATGTTGTTGCTAACATATACGCCAGCCACCTTAAATCTGTTAGCCCTGATTGCTCCCATTCATTAAGAATAGTTTCAAACCCGGTTACTTGTGATTGTCTTAATGTGCCAAATTCAGAACGCACATGATCGTAGAATTTCTTTCTATTGATTGGCATAAGATTTTCGTTTTAAAAGCAAGAGGGGTGACTAGTCTAGTCACCCCTTCACTTATTGGACATTGGATGTTACAAGAGCGATTACTATAATTAAGTAAATTAATTTCGGTACGATGCCATTGTTCTTAAATACTTTCTTTTCCAACTTATCAATAACGCTCTTTGGCGATGGACTAACGTAATCAATACCCAATCCCCTGAACAGATTCAATGAAACATCAAATACTACTCTTGCCATTGGTAATATCGCTACGCCGATCTGCCAACTGAAATAATACCACCCTACTGCTGCTGCAACCAAATGCAGCAATCCATTTAACGCATGGTATATCCGCCTGCCACGTTTAATTAAGTCGCTATTCAGCCAAGCAAGCTGGACACATACCAATGCGTATAATAGTAAGTAAATCACTTGTCGCCTTTCATTATGAAGAAAATAACAACAGTGGCTACCAATAATGCAACGGCGAAATAAAACTTACCACCTGTTTTCCAGATAGGCAAATTTTGATCGCTTTGGAACGGACGTTTACCTGATGAATTTGGCAATCTTTCTGTACCACTTTTGCTTGCCTTGTAGGACTGGTATAAGAACCATAACCCACCACCACCTGTAAGCACAAGGATAATCCATAATCCACCACCTAAGAATAATAAATTCATAACATTTATTTTTTAATTAAAGAAATAAGTTTCCAAATATTACCTACTATTTTTACTTTATGCTCAATGAGTAAAGACACTGCCGCAATCAATACATACAACCACCACGGAGTTTTTATTTTTGTAACCTTGTCAACATATTTAATAGTTTCTTTTTTAGAAACGTCAGTTTGCGATTTTTCGAGTTCCAAAGAAAGGCTATCAATAACGCTGTGAGCATATATTAACTCTGCTGATTTTTCATAAAGCGTTTGGTTTAGTGAGCGTACATTACCTTCTATTGATCTAAGCCTGCCGTTATCAAATATTATCTTGGTTGGCTGTGGTTTTGATGAACTATCGGGGCATGGCAATGTTTCATAAAAAACTATCCCTGTGCTATCCCAATTTTCCTTTTCTCTTTCAAACCTTTCAAGTTCTTCCTTTAGCACTCTTTTTAATGCTGCATTTTCTTTAATGGCTGTGCTATCGTATCTTGTTTCTATTTTTATTACCTCCTTAGTTGTTTTACAACTTAAAAGGCAACCAAGTAATAGCAGTGATATTATCAAGTTGAACATAAGTAAATGTAATAGCCGTTTCATTAATTATTGTTTGTATCAACATCAATCCCTTTTGCCTTACCATAATCTTTAATGGCTTTCTCACCTGCCTTAAAAAATAACGATGCAATACCTTGCGCAAACAACCCATATACAATGGCTACTGTTTTAAACTTTAATTGCGCTTCTTCAAATTTTGTTCTTACTGCCTTAGACGCTAACTCTTGTTTTGTCAGTGTCATATCCATCCAGTCAGATAGAACGAACAATAGAACAAATGTGAATGACAATACCGCTATGAAAGCCCCTATATTCTTTTTCAGATACAACCCTGCTGCTGTCCAATAACCGATATTCTCATTATTGCTTTGGTGTTTCCAAATAGAAAAAGCTGCCTTTGCTGTTTGCCCAATGATAACCGCTAAAACCAATAGTACATATTGCATAAATTATTATTTTATTTTTTTAGTGGCGTACCAATAATACCGGATCGCCATAATGCCAGCCCCACTGGATATTAAAATTGATACTGTCTTCAATACGTCACCAAGTTCAAACGAACCTACCCAAGCAATAAACCCCATAATTAGAGATACTGCTAAGTACGCGTGACCTTGCCCTACATCATGGTTGTCCATTGCTTTCACGTTGTTTAAAGTGTTATTGTTGTTAAATTATAAGAGCCATTTGATTGTCTCCCTGTAATAGCTAATGGTAATGGTTGCCTGTACCCTGCCGGATCAATAATTGTTACCCTTAATGTGTATGTACCGGAAAGACCTTCATTGAATGTGTCTGTAACTACTGTTGCTTGGGTGCTTGGTAAAAACAACTTTGGTTTAAACGTAGATGCGCCAAGTGTAACGACTGTACCATTGGATGAAACTAATTCATACAATACCTGCCAGTTTTCATAGGTAGGTGTTACACCCACGTTCTGCCAATTTAGTGTTACTGATATTTTATTGTCGCCTGTTACTACTTTGCCGCCTTTTAGTTCTAACCGATAGCCAGCCCTCTTAAACCCTTCACGAATTGTATTTCGTGTTGATGTGTTTAGCTGCGATCCTATTGGGTAATTTCCATTTCCGAAACTTACATGGTGATATAAATTGATTTGACCAAGTAAATCACTCATGCCTGTGATTGCTGCTACGCCGGGGTTTGGTTCACCTGTTACTGGTGCTTCTTTCCATAGGTCTAAAAATAGTACGCTGAATCTTGGCGAGCCATTATAGGTTAGGCTATTACCTTCAAGCATATTTCTTAAATAGCCATCGGGTGCGCCAACTTGGTCACGCCTTGCTCCTACTTTACCCCAAGCATTACGTGCTGTTAATGCGTAGTGCGCTACTTCTGGATATGGATGGAATAACGGTACGCCTGATGCGCCGCCGTCATAACCGGCTATCATCATTCCTAAAGGCCACCTGTCGAAAACTTGTGTGTGTGCGTCAATGATTGCTTTCAGTGTAGCAATGGTTGGCCTGTTTGGTTGCCCGTTCCATGATGATGCAATGTCCCCAATATGCCATTCCCCCCAATTACCAAAACCTCTTATATCTATTACATAAATAGCATCGCCATATAAAACTGATTTGCCTGCATTGGGGCCGGAAGTTGGTGTATGCCTTTCTGATATGAGCCTGTTTCTTATGGCTGTATTTTCATCACGAAGGAATTGTATGAACGATGGGCTGTTCCAATTAGCTAACCATTCTCCGCCTACTAAAACATCTTTGGTACTTTCACTCTGCATTGCATTATGTAGTGATTGCGGATATGCTGATTCACCACCTCCGTAACTTGTTCCACCGCCACCATCACCATTGAAGTGCATGATGCCAAATGACAGTTTTTGTCCACGGTTGATTGCTGATTCAACAAGACCGTCAAAGTATGACCAATTAAATGTACCGTTGCTGTTGTATAGCCTGTATGATTCAAAACGGTAATAAACGTCCAATGAATTTTCAGTACCTATTGGTTGTGATTCGGTAGGGTTAGGTATTCTGGCTGAACTGTTGTGCCATTGCTCCGCACCACGCCCCGGTGAAATAATATCTGGGTCGCTAAATGGAATTGAAGTGAATGAAAGGCTTGTTGTCGTTCCTGTTGGTGGTGGTGGAACTACTACGGCTGGATTAACAGTTACGGTAATGTTATCGGTTGCTGTTGCTCCTTTGTTATCGGTAACGGTTAGTGTGTAATTAAATGAACCGGATTGAGAAAACTGTACTGTTACAATAGAACTATTCGATACGGTTGTTGCTCCTAATGTCCACCTGTAAGAGACTATAGAACCATCTGCATCTGTGGAAAGAGAACCATTTAATATTGCTGTGTTTGTTGGTAATGTTATTGTTTGACCGCTGCCTGCTCTTGCTACCGGGGGAGCATTAACTGGTGGAATGATTGTGTCGGGTGGTGTTTGGTTGTTTATTTTATCTTCAACAACTTTTAACCTTGTTTCAACTAGTTTTAAACGTGCATCTAATTTTTCAACCGTTACTGCATTTGGGTCAACTGGTATTGGAATTGGGCCGATATATTTCCAATATGAATTATTGGATGGCACAGAACTTGCATTGAATGTACGCAATGCTACAAACAAGCTGTTCTTGCTTGTTACCTTCACTGTATCACCCGCTGTATATCTCTTTGGGGTAAATTCAGGGTAGGTCTGCCCGTAGCATATATTTGCTATGAGTAAAAAAATGATAAAAAAGATTTTCATATAAATATTTAATTAAGTGTGACGCTGTTGAAAATCGTGTAACTGCCATCTGCATTTTGCGTGTTAATGGCTAGTTTCATATCCGGTCTATACCCTAACGGGTCTTCCACTCTGACTACTAACTTGTATGTTCCCGCCGATACGCTGCCGGGAACGGTTAATACATCGGTTGTTTCTACTGCACCCTGATCGGGTCTGAATAATTTCAAAACCTTACTGCTTGTTCCCGTCCATACTACTGCGCTTGTTACTGTATTCTGCAATTCAAATACTACTCTCCAACCATTATACGCTGGCGTTACACCGATGTTCTGCCATGTTGTTTTAATTGTGAAAGGTGTTGTTCGTGTAATAATGGTTGGCGCTTCCCCTGTTGTTATTTTTATTCGGTAGCCTGATCTTTTGAAAGCAGCCCTTATCCTGTTTTGTACTGTGGCATTTGGGAATACCCCCCAATTACCATTACCGAAACTTGTTGCGCCGTAGTCAATTATTTGCTGCTCTAATTGAATCATGCCATTTGCATTGGCAGCGCCCGGTAGTGGTTCACCTGTACCCGGAGCGGTTTTAAAAAGATTGGTGAATAATGTTTTAAATGGTAGTGATCCATTGTATGTTGTGTTGTTATTCTGAAGCAGGTCTATTAGGTATGAGTCTGTGCCGCCTACTTGGTCACGGCGGTAGCCTACTTTTCCCCATGCGTTTGTTGCGGCCAAAGCATAGTAGCCGACACTGTTGTACTTATGAAAAATGCCAATGTAGTATGCCCCTGCTGTGCCGTTGAATCCGGCGACCATCATTGATAAAGGCCAGTCTTCAAATACTTCCGTATGGCAGTCGATGATCTCAATTAGTGTTGCTGCTGTTGGCTGTGTGTTGCCGGGGAAAGCCCCAAAGTCGTACATGCCACCGCTATGCCACTCACCATAATCCCCGAAACCCCGAATATCAATGCAATATATTACGTCCTGATACCTGATGCTTTGGCCTGCATACGGGCCGCTTACTGCTGTATAGGAAGTGTTTAATATGTGGTCATTTAATGCAACGTGCAATGCCCTTAATCTTGATAGGTAAGATGCGTGATTCCAGTTTGGCATCCAATTACCTGAAGGAGCAATGAAATCCCTGTCGCTTGCATTCGGTGATGCCTGCATTAAATTATGTAGGTAAAGCGGGTAAGATGCGTCTGCACCATCATACGTTACGAATCCACCGTCTGAATAAAAAGGCATGATGCCAAATGAAAACTGTTGCCCGGCATTGATAGCCTCCCTCATTCTGTTATCGAAATAATTGTTTGATGGACTTGTAAGCCATGTGTAAGAACCTTGTGTTGCACCTTCAAGTCTCGCCCACTCGAACCGATAGTATAAATCGTGTGATTGAGTTAGTGAATTTGCAGTAGGGTTATTGATTGATTCGCTGCCGTTGTGCCATTGCTCTGCTCCCCGACCGGGATTTATTAGATCGGGGTTGCTGTAATCATACTCTGTGAATGAAAATGGAACGTTGCCGCCGCTTGGTGGTGGTGTTACTACACTTCTATTGAGTGACCAAAATACCTGTCTGTTGCCAGATTGTGCGCTGACATTTAGATTTACAAATAGGACTATGAATAATAAAAGCCTTAACATTGTTTAATTATAATTCGCTCCAAACGTTCCATAGTAATTATTGCCATCGTAGTAAAAGGTAACAACATCCATTTGCCCTGCTGTCGTTGATAATGTTGGTACAGTACCGCCTAACCACCTTGTTCCAGTAGGCCATGTTGTTATTGTTTTTGAACCACCTGAACCTTGTGTAATTCTATACGTGTATGTATGCCCTGCTGTTGGATTGGATATTGCTAATGTCCTGCCTGTGCCAGCTAGTGTTGTCTGTGCATTACCTCCGTTGGCTACATTCCATGTTAGGGTAGCACCATCCGCAATAGTCTGAACGGTTGGGTTAAACGTACTTGCTACTGTTATTGAACCTGCTGCATGGCTTATTGAAATGCCACTGCCTGCTGTTACTGTTTTGTATTCTAATCCACTACCATCACTTTCTACACCTAATACTTGGTTACCTGTGCCATCTGCTGTTAATCCAGTACCACCACTTGTAATTGGTAATGCTGTACCTGATAATGAAACGGCAAATGTTCCTGATGTAGTAATGGAAGATGGAGTAACAGTTAGGAATGTTGGAAGGGTTAAGCCTACACTTGTTACTGTACCACCTGCTGCTATTGTTGCCCATGTACCATCACCACGCCAATAGGTTGATGAAGATGCGCCCGTACCGCTATTAAGATTTGCTACGGGAAGATTACCCGTTACCCCTGTTGATAATGGAAGTCCTGTTGCATTGGTAAGTGTGATTGCTGATGGAGTTCCTAAGTTTGGAGTTGTTAATGTTGGGGAAGTACCAAACACCAAAGCACCACTACCTGTTTCATCTGTTACTGCACTTGCAAGGTTTGCTGATGATGGGGTGCCAATGAAAGTAAGTATGCCTGCTGCTGTTGTTGTTGTTTCGTATGCGTTCCCTGCACCACCACCAATCATTATAGCATTGTCAGCAAGTAGGGCTGTTGATGCCCATGTTGAAGTGGATGAAAAGTAAACACCGCCACCGCTTGTACCTGCTACTGTTAATGCAGGGGTAGTTGTTGATGTGGCAACTGAAATCAAACCACCCGTAAATGAAACGTCGGTAACACTACCCGTACCTACTACTGTTGTCCATTCAGGAATACCCCCTGCACTTACTGTTAATACCTGACCACTTGTTCCAATGCCTAACCTTGCTGGTGTGCCACTACCATCTGATGAATAGATAACGTCCCCTGTGGTTGTCATTGGATTGGTCATTGAACCACCGCCTAATGCAACTTCGATTAAATTACCATCTACATCTGTACCGATTAAATATGTTGGGGTTCCTGTGATTGTGCCGTCTCCATACCCGTTTGCCTTTATAGATTTATTCCCGTTTATAGTGAAGGCGTCACCTGTAGATGCACTATTTACTGTTCTAAATATTATTTGAGATACCCGACTAGCGTGAGTTGCGTTAGTCCACTTCCATGCCATTTCCGCTGCCGTAGGAACTGCTCCAGACGTACTTTCTAACATAAAATTTATCTTGCCCCCTATCCCATTGGCTGCTGTACCGGAAGCTGCTTTAGTAAGCCAAATAACGTCGTTGTCAGAAGATGTAGACCCGCTTGATGTATAGAACGTCCCCCCTATCCCCGTAGAGGATACCCCGCTTACACCGGCTCCGCCAGCGGTACTAACTCCCATTACAGCATTTTGAACTGCCGTCCCTGTTATTGCTGTCCCTTGAACCGCATCTGTATTGTTTATCACCAGCGTACTTAACTGCGTACTGCTGCTTATCGTAAGTCCAAAAGAACTTGTTGGTATTTCCCTATTCCCTGTAAACGCAGTACCTCCTAATTTAACGTCGTTACTTGTTATCTCCAAGCCCTCTGATGCTGTCACCGATGCCCCAACTGCTGTTTCCACCACATTCCCATTAGCATCTACTCCTAGTAAGTATGTTGGTGTTCCGGCAAATGTATTATCACCATAAGCACGTAACTCTAATTCACCCGTAGCAGTTAATGCCATTCTTTGTGTTGCTCCTGATGTGTACCATAAATGCCCGTCAGTATTATTGTATGTGTAGATATTATTGCCGAGTATTTTTTCGGTGTAACTTCCTGCGCTGTTGATTTGCATATCCGTTCCACTCCTTCCAAAGTAGTAATCACCCGCTGCATAAGAATTTAAAAGGAATGAAAATCTTGGATTTGTTCCCTGATAAAAAACACCGCCATCTGTTCTTAATTGAGAATGGTTTAGGTTATTGGCTATGAATTGAACTGCATTGTTATCAAGTGTACCACCCGTTAATGGTGTTCCTAATAAGTTACCACCTACCTGCCAAAAGTTACCTGTTGTTGGTGTTCCTGTTCCATCACCACCCTGCAACTGAATATCATCTAAGTAAAGACCAATGGTTTGATTGCCGTTGGTAGTTACTGTTAAGAATAATAAATCAACATTGGTTAAGTTCCCAAATAATTGTTTTGGTACGGTGATTGTTTGATACCCTGATGTGTTGGCTGAATTAAATCCAAAGTTTCCATTGCCAATACCTACCGGAACGCCTACTGCAACACCATCATTATAGAACCTGAATGTTAATCTTGATGTAGCCGCCCATGATGCTTTTGACCTTATCTTCATTGTCAAAAAGGTATAGTTAGCCATATTGGTTGGCTGCGTTGGGTCAGTGAAAGTAATTGAATCGTTATTGCGTGCTGCTGTAAATTCAATGTCAAGTGCTGGTGAGAATGGATTGTTTGTTGACGCTGGATTTATCCTTGCTGTTGAAGATGACGTTGTCCATTCGGCATTGTTCAGGTAAATGTAATCTTGTGTTACACCACTTGGTTCTGTTGAGTTGGCAGTAACAACCACGAATCCCAAAGGAACTTGAGTGAGTGGGTCATAGCTTGGCACTGCGGGGTCTTCTGCTGGTGTACCTGTAATTACCGTTACCGTGTTGTCATCATTGGCTACTATTAAATCTATTCTGTCATTGGTTGGATCGGAATTGTCTAATGTTACTTGCGTTTCTGGTGCTACATAGATAACGCCACCAATCGCATAGGTTACTTCCGTTATGTCATAGGTATAGCCACTTACCCATGTTCTATATCCACCTTCAATGACACCGTTTTGAATTTGGTTTGGTACAAAAACACCATCCGGCAACTGCTGAACAATATTATTTACCTGACTTGATATGATTAAATTGGCAGTGATTGGGTCTTCAGGTATGCCCAACCCGCTTAACGCAATGGTATTTGTATTGTCAACTGATACCGCTTGTCCACCTATTCCTATCCACTGCGTTGTATCATAACTACGCATCCAAAGTTCATTCTCTACTCTTATTACTGCGCCGGGAAGTATATCTATGCTGCCATTATTCGCTGATGACGTATCGTTGAATGATCCGCGAAAAACAATCGTACTATCAGAACCAATCGGCCCCCTTGCTACCACAAATGTTTTTGGCGCACCAAGATTTTGAATAACCCATTGCCCAAAACAAATGGTAGTTAAAAGAGATAGCGATATGAATAATAAAAGTTTCTTCATGTTATTTTCTTATTGAACATTACCCAGTGATTGTGTAGTATTTGTTCCAATGGGCGTAAACTTAATATAACTTCCTGCTGTTACTTCATTCGAACCCCCCGGTGCTGCACTAAACTGAACAAATGGCGATACTGTTCCACCAGCGTTCATGCTTATCATTCCCTTAAATCTTATTGTTATTGTTGCTGATGCGTTGAAAAGACTAGCCGCTACTGCTGTGGCTACATTACCATAGTTTGTAAGTTGTGCTGTTTGAGCAGAACCGGGAGCATTGTTCCAACTTAAAATGGTATAAAATATTGATGTTACCGATGCGCCACCACCAAGCGTAAAGCCCATTGAAGTAGTGTGGTTGGTTGTTCCCATGTTCAAATGATACACCCCTTCAAATTCATAAGTTGTTGCTGCCTGTAATGTCCATACGTCAAGTCCAGAACTAAATGCTGCCTGTGCTGTATTATTATCGGCTAATGCGTGTGCTGAAGTAAGTCTAGCAAACATGGTTGAGCCAACATATCCTTCCCCACTTAATGTAGTTCCGGTTAAAGTATTACTAAGCGGGTCAGATTTTAATGTAACTGTTCCTGAAGTAGAGCCATTTAATACAATGTCCCCTGTGAATGTATGGGTATCGGCGGAGTATTCTAGCGTGTTGGCTACTGCATCCCCTGCAATTTGTACTATATTATTATCATCGTCAGTTCTAATAATGAAATTTACATCGCCGCCCGTTACATCAGATTGTAACGTTATCCTTGTATTGCCAGTACCATCGTCAGCAGATAGCGATGATGTTAGTGATGACGGGTCAATAACCAACAGCCCCTGTCCTCCCTGCTGCACTTCCAATGTATTTCCATCCAAATCCCCTATAACATTACCTGTTGCTGTTCCTGTACCTGTTGTTGGGAATAGGGATGAACCACCGCCGCCTGCTGACGTATCCACCCATTGTGGTATTGTTCCACCAACTAAATGCTGTGCTGCTGTGCCTACTGGAAGTCTTGTTAATACCCCTGAACTATTCCGGTAGTACATATCACCTTCTGCATCTGTACCTGATACATTCATGGTAACATCGCCAATGGTAACGCCTGTGCTTATTGTCCCTGATGTTGGTGTTCCTAATGCACCATTGAAAAGTATAAACGAACCTGCTGAGCCTGTATTAACCGCCAATGCCGTTGCCACCCCCGTTCCCAATCCACTAACACCACTTGATATTGGAAGTCCACTTGCATTGGTCAATGTCCCACTTGAAGGAGTTCCCAAAGCACCACCATTAACAACAATAGCCCCTGCACTACCTACGTTCACCGCTAATGCGGTAGCTACACCCGTTCCAAGTCCTGTTATAGAACCAATGGCAGGCGTTACCGTTACATTACTTACTGCTGTTATTAACCCTTTTGCATTAACTGTAAACTGCGGTGATTCCGTTGCACTACCAAACGTACCTACATTTGCATTAACTGTGGCAAGTGTCAATCCAATATTACCAGATGTTGTAATTGGTGAATTGGTGATTGTAAAATCTGAACCAGTAATTCCTATTGATGTTACTGTACCGCTACCACTTGAACCACTTCCAACTTCCACCCATTTCTTACCATCCGCACAACTTCTTACCCATAGTGTATTAGTAGAGTAAGTGAATATAATTGCCCCGCACGAATCAATACCTATTTGAGACAAAGCAGACGTAGTGTCATCGTAACGTGGAACTAATAGATTATACTGCGCTGCAAGTCTGGAATCTTGTACGGTGTACGAACTATTTGCTCTGTTTACAATACTTTGAGAAAAGCAAGTAACTGCTGCAACTAGGAAGCAGGCTATAAGATATAATTTTTTCATATTAGATTTTCAATAAAATTGGACTACTATAACTGAATCTTCTGCCATCTCCCTGTTTATCAAATCAAATCCACCTAACGGTTTACACTGCCATTCTACATTTTCTTCCAAAACCAAATGCCTGTCTAGTAATAGCCTGAACCTTCTACCAGCCATTAACTTATTCGTGTAGCTTGTTGTACTACCATTGAAATCTATCTTCCTTAAAAACACATCATGGTTTACACAACAAGACATTGTATTAATTAAGTTTATTTACTACTATGGTATAATCAAATGTGTTTGCGTCAAATCCAGGAAGGATAATTTCTATACCTCCTGCTACATAGGTGAAATCATTAGGTGCTGTAAGCATTGGGTTTGGCGTATTATTAGCTAACAAGTAAATGCTGTTCCCTGTAATTCTTGGGTCTAAAAGTGTAACACCGTCTGCTTCAAAGTTTGCACTCGTAACAACAAATGGGAACACCGCCGTTGGAACTACTGATGAAGAACCGCCAGCATCCACCATAATTCTAAACGCTTCACCTTCTGTCGCTGCGGAGTTATCGCCCAATAAATAAAACCAACCTGTAACACTATCCCATCCGTAGTATGCTCCGCCTCCGGGTTGTGGTGTTGTATATTGTGTCATTCCACCCCTTGCAAAGTCAACCTGATAACCTATGAATTGAGGTATGTAAAGTGATGTGCCACCAGTGGCAATGAGTGATGTTGAACTAACAATAAAGTCAAGATCGTTTGGCGTTCCGCCCCCGCTTGGTGTTGGTACTACGCTTCCACCTCCCGGCCCGTAAATAATATTTTGCGCTTGTAATTGGAATAAACCATAAAGCCAATAAGCATAATTAGCCGTTTGCCTCAATGATTGGTCAGTTTGTGCGCCACCAGCGTTTCCCCAATCCAAAGCATCCGTTACCCATGCTATCTGTACGGGTGGGACTGGTTTAATTGTAGTGCCACCAAATAGCCCTTTCTTCTGTGTATAATTTGCAGATAAATAGGTACTAACCCTTCCTATTTCTATAATGTCTGATATTGGTAGGATGGTTGCCATAGTTTATAAATATCTAAATGTTAATCCGTGTGTTTGCCTGTATTTACCTAATAATACATTACTGACTTGGGCTGCATTTAAACCTAATAAATCAGCAGCATTTTTTATTGATATAAATTCTATATCAAGCGTATCACATTTTATTCTTTTAGAAGCTGGATGAGACTCCCCCATTCTTGCATTTGGACAACCAGCATTATAACGGTGGTGATTTGTGCCTTTTTTATTTTCCGGCCAAGAAATTCCTAATGCCGAACCTGATACTTTTCTTTTGAGAACTTTAAAGGCATGAGTTGAATTTTCCTTATATGTACACCATTCTAAGTTACCTATTTGATTATCGGATGGATTCCCATTAATATGATTAACGCATGGTTTATTTTCAGGATTGGGAAGAAATGCTTTTGCCACAAGTCTATGCACAACGCATAATTTCATTTTATGATTTTTATGCAACCCAATTCTGCAATATCCAAATTTATCAACTTGCTGCTTTAGTATTGATTCTTTTGTTAATCTATTTGCGCCATTTTTACATGGAATATATCTGGGTATTGATTTAACTTTACCAAAATTGGATACCATATACACGCCATCCCATCCGTCAATTTTCCCCCATATTTCAAGATTATCATTCATGTCAAAAAAATGAATTTTGATTTTGCATCATATTTGTTGCCCTGTTCAAACAATTTTGGCTGGCTGAAATATCCGCCCCAATTTCTACTGCTTGAATTGCTCCTGTTATATTCATCCAATATGTAGCCATGTTAGCTGCATAGTTTGTGTCTTGTAAAATTGATGGAGTGATAGCTTGTTGCTGGACGAGGTAGTAAAAAAATTGCTTATTATATTCAGCCAAACAATAAACTTGGGTAAGTGTGTATAGGACTTGATTAGATACGTTGAGCCACTGTGTTGTGATTGCGAGAGCCGAATCTTCATCCAATAAATCCCATGTTTCCGAAGCATCGGCATAACTCCATTCTTCGTATGCTGAACTACTTGAAGTACCACTTGTGGTTAAATATTGTCCTTGTGAATTTTGGAAAAATATTCTTCGTTGCGTAACTGCGGCATCTGTGCCAGTCGAAGTGTCAGAAGCGGTGACATACCCCGGCGTTAAAGCTGATTGGCTAATAGTGAAGGATACGGATAGAGGCATTTTAAAAACGGTTATATAAAATTACAAAAATATTGTTTAAAAATCGTATATTCTTTTAGTCTGACTTTGTTTGTTTTTTAGGCTTTTTGGGCTTGGTTGGTTTGGATTTGGCGCTCCCGCTTGGCGTTCTTGGTTCATAGGTTTGTACGCCAATTCCGAATGTGGACGGTACGCCTACGGTGAACCATGCTTTTACTCCCTGATCCTGCAAAGCCTCTGTTAATCCGGTTACGTTAAGTGGTAGAAAATGCTGCCCTAAATAGTTGCCTAAGCCTATTTCTTTTTCTTCATCGGCTTTCCAATCGGTAGTTAATTTCTCACCTACAATGTTTCTTCCGGCCATTATATCGCCAGCCATTGATGGTACGGGGGCTAACTTACCACGCAGGAACGTTTTCATAACATCGCCCCTGTCTGTTCCAAATCTTCCTTCGCCGTCCAATCCTTGAATTTCTCCGGTATTTGTTGACTTTCTTTGACCACTTGCTATTTGGGAAATAACCCTTGCATATTGCTGGAAACCACCCCAAATATCCCACCTTGTATTGCCTGATTTTATTTTGCCAAAGTCTGAACTGCGTGGGTCATCTTCAACATCAGCACCCATCAGTTTTGCAAGTGCTAATACGGTCAACCCAAGCCCAACAAACTTTGCCATATCCTTTATGTAGGCCATTCTTACTTCCTTTGGAACGGTTCTATAAAATCTTGGCTGGAATAAATACGTCGCCATATTAACCCTTGAAGCAATCAATCTTGGTGAAAAGAATAAGGCATTTAAAACGGGGGCTGACTTGTTTAAGAACGAACCCAAATCACCACGACCTGTTGCATTATTGATATACTTAGCCATTTGCTTGTATGCTTCTGGTGAGTTTTCTACTGAAAGCCCACGTTGCTCCATCGCATCGGCAAAACGATTATACAAATCAACCCTGATTTTATTCAACCCCATTGAGTAGGCCCGTTCACTACCTTTGATTAACGTCTTACCAACTATTGGTATTTTATCTGCAAGGCCACTCATCCATACTTCTTCCCTTGCCTGTAATCTTGGGTCGGTGCTATCGGTTATAGCTAACTCACTTTTCTTCATGTCTTCAAATCGCTTTGTTTCTGCTAAGTCCGCAAACCAACGGTCATAATACTTTTGCGAAGCTGCACCACGGAACATTTCAGCGACAGAACCTTCAAACCTTCCGCCGCTATACCTCAATGCCGTTCTTGGCCTTGATACGGTTGGGATAACAGCCTGACGAAGCAATGCCGAAAAGTCAAGTGTAGCCATTAATGCTCTTGGAATATTTGCAATCTCAATGGCTAATCGCATGGCCTTTTCATAATCACTTTGGTTTTCGTAGAATTGCCTTAACTGCCTTAGCTTCTTTTCGTTCTTTATTTTTATCAGCCTGTCTTTTAATCTTATAGCTTCTTCATCTAATTTTAATGGGTCTGGTTTTTCTTTTTCTGCGAAGTCGCCTTTCTTTATTTGTTTTGAAATTTCTTCAATCTGAATTTTCATCTTACTCTTATATGCGTCCAACTTTGCAGCATCAGAATTTTCTTCAGCATACTTTGATTTTAATGCTTTCAGTCTATTCCTTAAATCTGTTATTGTTTTATTCCTTTTGCGTTGCCGCTTTTCACTTTTTGGGACTTCGCCTTTCTCTAACTGCTCCAATTTATCAATAAGGTTTTGTTCTGTTTTTAAGTCCTGCATGGCTATCGCAAGTTCACTTCTGGTTTTCTTTTTTTCAGCGTACTTACCAGCCAATACATCTCTTACGTCTCTTTCTGTTACATCCGGGAGAATGTCTTTTATTTCATCTAATGTTTTTTTGACGGCATCGGCTAATTTCACCGCACCTTCCTCAACATACTCTTTTGCTATCTCTAAAATTATTTTAGCTTCCTTACCCGTTAAACTTCCGAAACCTTGCTTCTGTATCCCCTGATCTTTGAGCCACTTTTCATGTTCTTCTTTTGCCTCTTTTAGTTGCTCCCTTAATTTTGCCCGTCTCCCGGCATAGTCTTTATTGGCTGAACTGTCTTTTTTCTTAGCGATTTCATCAACGGCTTTCTGTGCTTTTCGTTCTGTTCTGTCTTGTTCAAGTTTTGCACGTTTGGCATCCCATTTTTCTTGTGCTGATTGTTCTTCTTTAAATTCACGCTGAACGGTTTCCTTTTGCTTGTCTGTGAGAATATCGCTTTTGGTAACGTCCATTTCTTCAATCATGGCATCAACAACACTCTTTGGCCTGCTGCCCCCAACTGGTATTCTCAATGCTGCACCTGCCTCTGACCTTGTTATTTCACCAGCATCTTTCAATCTTTTAACTTCTGCAAGTTTTACGTTATACTCTGGTGATGTAACGTCCATATCCCTTAACTCATTACTTACATTGGCTAAGTGACCTTCCAATATGACACGCTCCTTGTCGGTTAATATTTCACCGCTTTCTGACTTTTTTACTAACCCTTCGACGTTCTTAGCATACTCACCTTTTTCAGCCCAACTATCAACGGTTTCTCTTGCGTCTTGCCTTAGTTGAACGTCTGTTTTTTTATCTCTTGATTTGACGTCTGGTAATGAAAACTCATTGGCTACATCCTGCAATCCACGATGGCTAAGTTCTGTTGCTGGTCTTTCTGAAAATACACCACCACCTTTAGGCGGTTCACTTATTGGCGGCTCACCACCACCTATCTCAATTATTTCCGTTGGTTCTTTTTTAGACTCTGGTAAAATGACAGATATTTTTGGCTTCTTATCTGGTTCATTTTCCTTTGGCTTGATGGTAGTGGTTTCTGGTTGTTTGATTTCTCCCGGCATAATGATGGAAGGTGCTGTTGATTGTTCGGTCGCACCTTCCGGTTTCTGCATAGGGGGTGTTTCTGTCATTGGTTCTTTAAACTCACCTTGACTATCACCTAATTTTTTATACTCTGGAAACATTTCATTGGCTGCATCAATGATCGGTTTCTCCCATCTTTCTTCTGCTGCTTTTCTGCTATCGAATTTTGCGTCTGTTACTAACTCACCATCTTTTCCACGCATGACATTGTTTGCTTGCATAGCGACATACTCTAAGAACTCTGGAACTTTACCCTTATCAAACGACTTGCCGCCTAACAATTCCCTATCTGCTGCTTTTAAAAAACTACCCGTTTCATCACCATCAAACATCTCTTTCAGGAATTTTTCATTCTCCTTTAAGTTGTCTGCGTTTATCTCTTGTGGTAGTGCATCAATATTTTCCCCTTTTAATATTTTTTCTTTTGCCTCTTGCGAACGCTTTATTTGGTCGGTGATTTGTTTTTTTAATGTTGGTTCTTTTATTGATTCAGCCTTTTGAGTAAGTATTTTTTCATTCATGGCATGAAGTAAATACGACTTCTGTAAATTGTCCGGCAATCCTACTTCATCCAATATGTTTTTTGTTTCAGCTAAAAACTCAATGTTTTGATGACGCTCCTCTTTTGTTTTCCCAAATTCAGGGTCAACCATGCTTGTCAATTCGGCTACGCTGTGATACCTTTTTGGATTTCTCGAAATTTCAAATAATGATTCTTTGGCAAACTTCTTATTCCCGCTTGCCCCTGCTATGGATGGAAGCCCCAAACCCATTGCTGTCATCTTAGCTACATCAATTATTTCACTATCTGGATGCTCTTCTTTGTATGTTTGCTCATCTAACCCTAATACTTTATCTACGCCTTGCTTGAACATGGTAAGACCAACCATTTCTGATGTTCCTTTGAGATTTTTACCTGCTGCATCTTTTGCGAAATCGGCTGCATCTTTGAACTTGCCTAACAGGTTGTCTCTTGCCGCCTCTCTTGTTATTGCGCCTGATTCTACTTTGGCAATAACGTCATCAACTTCTGGCATTAGCTTATCAAAGAATTTACGTTGCAATGCTTTAGTTCCTTGTAGCAGTGGGTTCATAGCCATAAATGCAGCCGTAGAAAGTGCAGCACGTATTTTTTGTTTCGTTGGGTCATCTGGATATAACTGCCTTGCTTGTGAAATTTCATCTCCGTAGAATGTCATTCCAACCATAATTGGATTAGCTGCTTTGGCAGAAATACCAATACCCCTTAATGCGCTGCCGCCAACTCCCATTGCATAAATCAGCCCACCGAAATCACCTGATGTTCCTGATAACTTATGTAAAAAACCTTGCGGCTCTGATGAAACTTGCGTATTTGCATCCTGCAAGTCATCGTAAAGAGACAAGGTATTATCTTGACCAGCTAATTCACTAACTGATTTTTTCATTCCTTTGAACGTATGCTTAACTGCACCTACGCCCCTATCTAAAAATCCTGGTGTGTCAATATACTTTGGTAAATCTTCCCTGATTACTTCGTTGTATATTTTTAATTTAACCGGATCGTCTTTATACAATCTTTGCGCAAGGTTATCCATGTACGCCTGTCTTGGTAAGTTACCAAACCAATTATTCTTACCTTCTTCCTCACGTACACGGCTCAATTCATTTGCTACAACTGTTGCCCCGTATGTTGGAAATTCAAGTAGTATGCCGCCATCTTTGAAGCGGTCGTATTGTGCTTTTAAGTCAGGGTCTTTCTCTGCAATAACAGAAACATTTCCTTTTGATAAGAACTTATCAACTACCCTAGCATATAAAGCCTCTGGTATAATGTCCTTATAACTTCTGTTGTATGGGAAACCTTTTTCAAGTTCAGTAACTTGATCGTCGAAGTTTTTATTTGCTCTGCGCTCTGCTATTATAGCGGCATCTGCAATACTATTGGTTGCCAATATATCATTCAAATCAGCATCGTATTCATCTGACTTTCTTTTAGCGGCCTGTATTGTTTCGTTGTCTACAGGTAGTTGATCTACTGGAACACCATATTTTTCTGAATATTTTTGCAGGACTTGTTTTGCAACTTCTCCGTCTGGTAATAGTTCTTTTGCTGCCTGATCCTTTATGTTTTCCAGCTTTACTAATGCTTCACCGTCTACTTTGCTTAATTTTTGACCGTCCCTATCTACTTTTTGTTGTTCTCTTTTTGAAAGATATTTTTGCCCTGTTGATTCAGTCCTAGCCGCATCCCTAGTACGTTCAAATTCATTAAATCTTTGTTCTGCTTCTTTTTTAAAAGGGGCTATTGCATTTCCTAAAATATCATCTTCAGATACTACTCTTTCCGTAGTTTCAAAACGTTTTTTATCCCGCTCAAACTGTTGCATTTGTTCAGGGGAAACCTGTAAAGCATATTGAGAAATATCGTCAGCCTGTTCTTTTTTTGATGGCAACGGGGCTTCTGAAACTGATGGAGTAGGGGAAACGCCACCACTTTCTTTTTTTTTTAATGTTGGGAAGTATTGGTTCACAAAATCTTCTTTACTTTTTGTGTAAAGTTGCTTCTGTGTTATAACACCGTAAAGGTTGCCTATGGCATCTGGATTATTATACTGGTTTTTAAAATCTTCGTAAGATTTAGTATAATACCCTTTACTCTTTACTACGTTATAAAGTTTTTCCGTTGGGTCAGTATTATAATTCTGTGTTGTCATATTAATCTAATATTCCTAAGTCATCATCTTCAACTTCCATCATTTCTTTATTGGTTTGCGTTACTCCCGCCGCTGACTTACTCAATGCCAACTTCAACTGGTCTGAAGATATTCTTGATGCTTTTTCTGAATCTATTGTGTATTGACCATTGCTCCCTTTAATTGGCTTATACGTTCCATCTGTTTTATACGGAGCAATAATAAAATCACCATTGTCTGTTACGATAAGCATACCGTTTGCCTTATCTATATCTAACCCAACCGCTTTTCTCAAAACTGGGTCTAATGGTATCTTGTAGCCTTTTACTTGCGTCCCATCCCTGAATTTATATTCAGTCCGATTTTGTGGCTTTTGTGATTCAGTGATAGCCCTAGTTATATAAGACTCCACCCATAGATTGTTCGCCTTAACATCGTCCTTTTTCATTTTATCCCGCATCTTTAGCAATGCTTTTCGGTTTGCATTTTTAATACCTTCCAATGAAACTGATTGTGCATAATTATCATCATTAACCTTTTTCGTAGTTGAACCTTCTTGCTTTATTTTTAGACCGTATGCCGCTGCTAAATGTGCATCGTCGGTCGCTGGTTGCTTAAATTCTGCTTCATAAAGCTGTGCCAATGCCTGTCTTTCTTCTGGTGCTAAGTCCTTAATGAATTTTTTAAATGATTTGTCCTGACCATATTGGCCTATTGCACGATACGCAACCACTTCCTTATCTTCTGGTGAGAATATTGAAGTAGTGACTATTTCTTCTTTTAAGTTTGGTAATTTATTTACTACTTGGGAAGATTGAGACGCTTTAATATCATCAAGGCTTTGTGAAAATTTACCCTGATCGAATGGCTTTGGTTCAAAACTCAACCTTCCTAAATCAAGTGTTCTGCTTTGTGGGTTTCTTGTCCATTGCCCATCTTCACCACGAACATACAATGGTGCATCGTGATAAGATATTTCTTCCATAAATCCGTCATCCATCCTATCCCTTTTATCCGGGTCTAGCATGAGTGGAATTATTGGCTTTTTACCTTCCTCTCTTGTTTTGCTTTCTGCTATTAAGTTTTGTAAATCCTGATAACCTGCTTGGAATTGCATGGATGCAGCACCATTATCTTTACGTGGGTTTCTTAATGACTCCCGGTTTTTTAATCCATAGTCTTGCCATTGGCGTAGTTTATCTTCAAATACTTCACGCTCTTGGTTACGCATCCCTGCTGAATTTACATTCTTATTCAGGTTACGTATGTAGTCATCAAAGGCTTCATTCTTTGCTTGCTCTCTTGCTTTTAATTGAGCATACAGCATAGTATGTGGCCTCATGTCAACCACTTGGCTTCCGCCACTGTAAAGCCTAGGATCGTTTTGGAGTGCCATTACTTACCGTAAATTTTATTAATCATTGCGTAATCCTGAATACCGCCTAATCCGCCAAAGGCATTTGCAATACCGGCATTTGCTGTTTGGTTTGCTGCGCCTGCTTTTTGTGATAACAGATTATACTTTGCTTCAAACTTGTATTTATCTTCTCTTTCTTTCATTCCTGTTGCCTGACCAAGTTGCGCTAAGTCTTGTGCTTGCATTTGCTCTGCCTGTGCGCCTGCTCTTAAAGCGTTATCATTAGCACCTTGAACAAGTGAACCAACGCCAGCTAATGCACTTCTACGACCTTGCAATGAGTTTAACCCCGTTGCAAGATTTCTGTCTGACATTCGTGTGGCTTGGTTATAAGATTGACTTGTGTATGGGTTGGCATTATACTTATTCAATGCTTTTGAATAGTAGTCCATGATACTTTGATTCGGCTTGTATGTATCTAAATGCTTTTCTAAATTCTTCTGTGCCTTACGAGCATTTATGCCGCCAATTATTGCTTGTCCTAGCCCTAATGCTGCTTGTGCTGCCGCTACTGGTATCATTATTATTAGTTTACTGGTGTTAATTGACTTTGTTTATAATAAACTGAAACCATGTTCAGGTAAATAAGTTGTGATGCGTTCTGCACACGAAACTTGATTACACAGTAGTTCCCTTTCATAAATTGCCCGTTCCATTTACCGCCAGGACTATTCGCATCTCTTTTTATCGTTGCTGCCGGATTGCCTTCCAATACCTGAAACTCTTGCTCAATAATGCTTGACGTTTGTGGTGTTGTACCATACGTGTTTACATTGGTGTATATTAATGGGCAATCCCAAATTACATTGGCTACTTCCGTGATGTTTTGCCACGATTTTTTTTGTAGTGCCTGATCGTTAAACACCAATGTGACACTTGATTCATAATCGGAACCGTAAAAAGAATTATAAACTGTATTATCATGCGTCCATAATTGTCCGTCTTTAAACGATGCGAACAATACGCCAAGTGATACCATGTACTCCGGTTTATAGGAAAGGTATGATTCAAATGATGGTCTGTCTGTGTCGTTGCGGCTTTCGGAAAATGATAATGTTTGTGCTGGTGAATCGCCAACCGCTTCCAGCGAAATGACATAATTATTCAACCTTTGGTCATATCCGCCATATATAAAATAACCATCTTTTCTTAATGGTATGTTTTCGTTAGCCCATGAATTTACATTAAACACAATGCTTATCGGCGTAATACCGTCCTTGCTTAATCTCAATACTGCACCATTTACATTATCACAGAAATAAGCAACATAGTTAAATAGCACAAGGCTTGTTGCTGCATCGCCAATGCCCCAATTACCAGCGTAGTAGTCTACCGGATTGATTAATTGGCTTGTTACTACATTTACCGTTGTACCATCTGGTTCACGGTTTATTTGTGAGAATATTGGTAGTTGGCCTACTTTGAATTTCTGGAATACCCATACACGCCTGTCGTTCACTTCCGTTCTCATAATATCGCCAAATGAAATATCCAAGTCGTCGGTATCGTTGGGGTAAAATCTGTTTAGCCCATTTACGCTTGTGTTTGCTTGGTATGCTTGTCCATGCCGCCATGTTGCAGAATAATACGCATCTTTTGCATTTACATCAATAACCAATGGCCTGCCATCTACACTAGAAACTGCGCTGATATAGAAATCAACGAAGTTTCTGTCTTGGCAAAAGAATGTTCCAAATCCTGTTTCATCAATGTAAACAGTACGTACCCTGAAGTACGAATCACCGTTATACATATTTACTTCGGCTGGTGTAACGTAGTCTGTGCTTTGGTCTGTTACTTCACCGCCATGTACTCTTATATCTGTTGTTGGATTTAAAATAGGATATTGAACGCCAAATTCATAATAGACTTGGTTTTCTGCTGTTGGTGCTTGTTGCCCCGGCCTGTATAATTCAATGATGAAGAAATCTGAAGTATAATCAACGGCATCAAACGGGTCTACATTTTTTATTTTCACAAACCGTCCGGTGGTTGCTACGTCGTTAATAATCGGGTCTGTCAATATACCCTCAATGGCTGCGTCGTATGTTGAATCAAATACGGTATCGTCGCTGTCTCTTTTTATTAACCGCATCCTATCACCGTCCTGAAACGTCCATGAAACGACTGCCGCCGTGGTTGGATTTTTCTGTTGGTTTAATGGAAGATTAGTTATGTCAAAATATAAATACTCGCTTTCTGTTGTGTTTACTTCAATAGCCTCAAAGAACAAATATTGTGTTGGTTCTTTTGTTACTACCCATTGATAAGAGTACGCCCATACTGGCGGAACATGGTAAATCTTTGCATTGATATAAGGTATGAGTGCTGCGCCGCCGCCTGTCTCTGCATATTCTGGAAAGGTAATGCCTGTGCTATAAATAACACCATTTGTTTTCCCATGCTCGTCATAGTAAGCAAGCCCCAATCGTCTTTGTGTTGACCACTTCCATGTAGAAATAGAGTTATCTGATGCGCTACCACTTGGCGGTATTATTTCAATGGTATCGAATGAATATTGCGCTTGGAAAAATTCAAAGTCAATAGAGCCGTCAGCATTTAAATCAACGTCCTGAACAATATTGATTGCGTTCATGCTTGTTTGAAGTCCTAGTCTCACCTGAAACTCTGTATCACCAGCTATTGTTGTATATGTGCCTACCAATGTCTGAACGCCACCGGGAATTGAAGTAAGAAATATATTAACCTCTGTGCCTACTGCTGGTATGCCCGTGAAAGTTAAAAAATACTCCCATACTATTCCGGCAAGTTTTGAGACAATCTTACTAACAACACCAATTAAACTTCCTGTTGATCCACCATCTCCCGCTTCGATTGTATTAATGGTGATGGTTACGTTTGCATCCAAATCTCTGTCATATCCTTCTGTTATTCCACTAAACATAACTACGTTACCATTTGGCATACACATGGCATTGGCATATCGTGGTACGTAATCGAATAATAATATTGCTTCAAGTTGGTCTATGGTTGGGTAGGTTGCATCGTTGTAAAAAAGGTATGAGAAATTTTGATTGTCGCTGTAACCTTCCTCTACTTTATCAATGGATTCAACGATGGCAAAGTCTGACCATGTGTTTGTCCTGTCAACATAAGACATTAACAATTCTACTTTTGCAACATTCTGTGGGCCTGAATTTAAGGCAATGATAATTTGGTTATTATTGGTACTTAGGTTTGTAAATTCATCATCAAGTATGCTTGCGGGTAGTGGTACGGCACTTGTCGGGCTTAATGTGCTTTTTTCAAAGTCATCAAATACCCAACGGTATGCAAACCTGAAAAGTTTATTCCGTGTGTTGTTTACCGTATGTGTGGCATCGTTGTTATAAACGGCACTTGGCGGAGACAATGGCACTCGCTTGGCAAAGTCAATAATATCCCTTGTTACTGGCGTATATTGTCCGGCAATAAACCTTTCGATGTTCATAATCGTTGGCCTGCCGATGCTATCAATGAATACCAGTAAGTCACCTTCGCCATCTGGTCGTGGATATACCGCTACGCTTGTTATCTTCCCAGTTAATGTGAAGTTTAAAATATCTTCATCCCCACTGTCCGTTTTGCTCTCAAATATTTTCGATGTTATGTTGGTTGTCCTATCGTAGTAAAGAATAGAGTGCTTGCCATTTGGATTATAAACAAAATAAATGATTGCGTTTCTTAATGGATAGCCATACGCACCTATAACGGTTTGCCCTGTGCCTGCTGGTAAGGTATACGGCTGAAGTTGGTTGCCTACGACATTTGTAAAATCTTTATCATTACCACCTGAAACGGCATCCCGTGTTACATTGAGTGCGTCAATATAGCAGTTCTTTTGCACCTTGAGCAAACTTGTGTCAAGGTCTAATCCACCACTAAAATCATTTCTTACATCAATCACGGTATAACTTCTTTTAAAACTAAACGTGCCTGTTCAACAACTGTAAAATTTACCCTGTCATAAGCCAACACACATTCATTTCTTGGCGGGTCTTCCCTGAACCACATCACCGAATCACCAACCTGAAAGTCCACATCATAAGCATTTCCTATCTGATATATTGTTCCAAATACCCATCTTTGATTGTTTGGCGTAAAGCCACCCATCCCCCTTATCACTCCCGTTCCGTAAACCGCAACATAACCGTATGGTAAAGTAAATGGTATTGTCATCATTGGTTTACGATTTTATAGCCAAACGACTTTGCTGCTGACTTGCTTCATACATTTCACTTATCCTCGTTGGCCGCCACCTAGCTATTGCGTTTTTCCTTTCTACAAAAAAGTCATGCTTGTGATCTCTGTTGCTCCCAAGTTGCATGTGACTTCTTACACTCTTTGCTTTCCCATCTCTCCAATATAGCCATGCGATTAATGCTTCACGAAATTGAACGGGCAACATATAATCTTGTCCTTCCTTTGGCTGTGGTGTTGCTACATACTCAAGCATTAAATATTCATAGTGTTCAGTGAACTTATGGTTGAGTAGTATAACCCCGTTATCGGTATCAACTTTAAAACTTCCTACTATTGGTTGTCCAGATGGAACGCCATAGATATTGGTGTATGCACCACCGTTCCAATAGTTCCACCATGTACTGTTATTCCATTCACCCCAAAGCAAAGTATCATCTGTTGTTTGCTCTACACGGTTTGGTAAAAGGTCTGCAAATGTGCTAAGATTTTCGTTGTAGTTTAATGGTATGATTTCACCACGGCTATTCAGTACACCAACCTTTGTCCAATTCATATAGTTGGCAGGAAGTGTTACTGTCAGGTTTGCATTGATTGGCAACTTCACCGATTGAATCCGATAGAACGCATCCAATCCAAGTTGCTCCAATCCACGGTATCCAATCTGCCATACCTTGAAGTACTTGTTTATGCTTTGCTCACTTTCTATCAGGTAGTCATTGACCACTGAATCAAGTGAAATGTATGGTAAATTACCGCTCATTTATTTATTTTTTATACCTTCTCCCATTTATAGCCACCAGCAGTTTTTCTCTTCCCATTACACACGGCTGATATAGCGGCCCTATCAATACCGGTAACCCTTGACGCCTCCGATATGCCGCCATAAGTTCCGACTACCGAATTTCGTTCTCTATTAAGTTGCTTAACTTTTTTACTTAGATGATGCTTGCTGCCATACTTTCGATAGTGCGGATGATTAACACCGCATACGGGAGTTCTTAACCCCATTGTAACACTATGAATACTATTCTCCTTAGGCGTACACCATTCTAAATTATCAACAACATTATTCAACTTATTCCCGTCTATGTGGTTTACTTCACCCTTATTCTCATTATTAGGTATAAACGCTTCAGCGACTAACCTGTGTATATACGTCGTTTTTTTAATTCTATTAATTGAAAGCCCGATTAAAAAGTAACCAACTTGGGAGAATATATTTTTTAGCACCTTTTCTTTGGTTACAAACTTACCTACCCAATTTCTCTTTATTCTAGGCAATGACTTAACTCTACCCATATTAGATACTTTGTAAAGTCCATCGTACCCGTTTATATCCTTCCAAATTTCTTTCATTGTAAAGCTATTATTGCATCCTGATTCATTAAATAATGCAGTTCACCGTCAATCATTACTTCTGATGTTGACCACCCATGCACACGGTAAGCAACTTGACCAGCTTTCAACCGCATTGGTTTTCTTTTGCTCCCACTTCCAACGGCTACTACAATCCCTTTATCACTTATCTTTTGATACGCCTCTGGTACTAATATCCCACCTTCGGATTTTTCTTCCCCTTTGAATGGTTTGAACAAGACGTTTTCTTTTACTGGTATCATAGTTTTATTTTTATGCTTCAACAACAAAATCATTCCCGTCGGCAGTAAGGTCTTTGGGAGCCGTCCTAGCTGCCATCAATACCTTCATTAAATAATCCGTCATAAAAGGCAAATAATCTGGCGGCACGTTCAATGTGCTTTGCAAGTCCGTACTATCACCACCACTTATCATTGTCACCTGCGCTGTATAATCAGAAAGTATTAACGTACTTGATATATACACATACGTTCCTTCTGAATAGGCTATCAATTTATTTGGGATATTTCTCATGCCACGGTAAATAGTCCTTTGATTTTGCGTTATCAAAACAACGGGAAAACTTAACTGCCGTGATTCATTATCTCTTATGACAATGTTTGAAAGCCCTTCATTCGCACCGATACCAACCGGAATTTGTGGCAATGTAATTTTCCAAATAAACTGCTCATCTTCTGTTATGGCAATTCCTTTGAATGTTGAGTAAAAAGAATTGTTTACATAGGCAACACCATCTAAAGTAAGGTTGTCACGATAGTTCTTTTGCGCTGCGTAGGCTATGGCTTGGTCTAGTATTTGATTGACAAACCCAACAGTAATTTCAGCGTCCGTATCCGGCTGACCAGCGTACACCAACCTACGTACCTGCTCTATGTATTGAACCCTTAACATTATTGTCCATTCGTTTTAATGTCATTTGCATATTGCACTACCTCACCCGCTTTCATACTTACACCAAGAATTGATAACGCTCTCACAATGATGTTAAAGCAATCTGAATCCGACCATACAGGGTCTTGACTTGTTGATGCGTCGTAGGTTGGTATTCCGTTGCTGTCTGGTACATTCCCCCAAACTATTGATGGCGGATTTCTATAATAACTCATGTACGCTTGCCCAATGGTAGTTGGGAAGTATTGAAACCCTTCGTGATTGATAATATATATTGGGTTTTCTTCAACGGGGTCAATGGATGAATGGCGGAAGTTTGCAAGTCTTGGCTGCTGAACAAAACGTATATCATAAAGCCCATAAGCCGACCACATATTATCAACTTCCTCAAAATCACTTGGAAATGGTGCAATGCCCGTTGTTGAATTTACAGGTAAGAAAGTTGAATAAATAAGTGGAGCAAGGGAAGTCCTTACTTGTTGGCTATTCCCGAACTCCACTGCCGCTATCGGCCTCTTATCCCTGTATTTTTGATATTCTCCTTTTAAGTAATCGAAATACGACCTCTGTGCGCTGTTAATAGCAGTGCCAAAATCATCTGGTGTAACATACCCTTGCTGTAAATTCTTAGCACACGCCAGCGTTACGATTTTATATACTTGATTTACGTCCAAAACTATACTGGTTTAACTGACTTTCGTTTACCGTCTACAATTATGAGTTTTCTACCCCTATTAGCATCTCCTATTTTTCGCTTCCTTTCTTCAGAGCATGGCGGTAGTTTCCTGCCTGTCCTAATTAAGGATTGTTTTATTTTAGTTTCTTCTGACATTTTTCTACCTAACATAGCAGGAGGGCGTCTTTTAATTTCATCCTTAACATCTTGTGTCATTTCCCAAGTTCCATCAGGTTTATATACCCTTTTTCTATTTAAAAGATTTTTATTTAATATTTCTAATTCGTTTTCGGAATATCTTTCATACCTAAAAATGAACCCTTTGCATTGACCATACTTCCCACGGCACGTATTGGATATGTTTGTAGCGTAATCCCCGACTGCACTCCCCGCATCTTTTGCCGATTCATAGGTAGTAATCTTTTCCCCATTCAAGTTATACTGGATTACGCGACGCCTGTTTTGGGCTGGTTTACCATATCTGTGATTTTTCGGCCCTTTATATATTGCACTTATTTCTTCCTTGCTCAACCCGGCAAATAAGTACCCTCTGCCTCCTAATGCGGCATTATAATTGTCATTACTCCTAACCCATCTTTCATTAACTATGTATGTTTCTTCGGCTAAAGCCTCTTCTACAGTGTCATAAAACGAAAGGATATGCCTCTTGAAAGAAGCATATCCATATTTTCTTACTGCCGCATGGAAAGGTTGTTTCCCTTTAGCCATATTCTGATTTCTTATACCACAACCAATATACCCGTCATTTACGTTCTTTGTTGTATGAAATCCTACATAGCTTTTGCCATTGACCTCACAAATGGTTTGGTAAACGAATATATACTCTTGCTTATCCTTCATTAAGTTATTAAAGTTTCAAGTTGTTCTTTAAATCTTCGACCATCATCGCTATTGGTTAGTGCCAGTTCTGTTAAGTACTCAAGTGGTTTCCTGTTGGCTGGTATCTTTGCAATAAACCCTTTACCATTTGCCCATGTTACATTTCCTGTTGCTCCACCCAAATCAATCTTTGCTTCGCTTATGGACTTTCTAACCAACCATGTTACTTCAACCTCTCTTGAATCAATGTACTTCTGGAATGTCACCGGATCGCTGTCTGCTTTTAGTACAAGTTCTGTTTTGATAGCATCGGGCATCTTTGGTATTCCTAAATCTTCATCAACCATTTTCACACCTAAGAAACTTGCTATCTTCCTTCCGTAACCATTAACACTGCAATCCATTTCACCAGCTTTCAACACCATCTGCACTTTCATCATTTGTTTTTTCAACCTGTCCTCCTGCTCTCTTGCCGGGCTGTACTCATAAAAATCAGAACCGATTGAACCTACTCTCCTGTCACCTATATTTTTTGGATGGTGGCGTAAAAATTTCAATCGCAATGTATCTGTACTTCTTACCCTGCACACGCCATCCAAAAAGATAATATCCATTCCTCGTCTTGCCCTGTTGTACCTGTCTTTATCTTTTATAATGTTCTCACACTTGCTCTCCCACACATCTGTTGCGCCTGCTAAAAGGCACATTCTTTCTGGTATGTTGTTATTTTCTGGATTGGGAACGGGATCGGAAAAATTATCCAAGTGATGCCGTCCTCTTTTCTTTTTTACCAATTTGAAAATAACATTATAAACTCCTTCTGGTTTTACCGCTGTTGGTATCAAATCTGTTGGGATTTGTATTTTGTCCAACGCATCTAACTGTGTTTTTTGTTTTGTCGCTTCTGCATTTGCGGCATTAGCTACTTTTTGGGTAATCATTTTAATTTGATTTTTAATTTTACCTTTTAAGGCTTTGTGATAGCCTCCTGCACTTGCAGGATGTTTTTATAAAAAGCAGCCCCCGTTGTGAGGGCTGCTGAATTTCTGCTTAGACGTTTGCGCCTACAATTACGAATTGATTTGCACCTGCGGTTCTCACGCTCCTGTAACAGGCCATTGAGATGTTGTCCACCAAAGTACCATCGGTAGGATTGGTTGAACCACCACCATGAGGCCATACACGGATTCCGTTACCTATTGTACCACCTTTTTGTGGCTGCATCATCATTACTGTGATGTTTTTCAATTTGGTAAATGTTTTGGAATCGTTTGTTCCACCTTGAGGGGCAATGATACCGAAGTCACGGAAGTAATCTACTGCTGGTGTCAAGCCTGTTGTAACCTCTGTGTTGAAAGGTTTGTACTTCTTAACTTTCAGCAAGTAGCCATCAATGAGGATTTCCTGGAAACCATAAGCCACTGATGCTTCTTTTGACCTTTCACCTGTGCCATATACAAATGCGCCTGCTGGATATTCCTTGAAGATGCCATCGCTGAAATCTTGCCTTTGGAAAATGTCCTGCAACCAAATGTTCTCCATTGAGCAACCATTCACATCCATGATGCGTGTGATCTGATGGAGTTTTGCAATGTCCAAAGTTCCGGGTGTATAGTTCACTGACTCACCATTTGCAAGTACGGTTGGGATGAAACCCTGACAACCTGTACCGGGGCTGTTAAGCAAGCCACTGTTTGTAACTTGGTCGCCACGCTGCAATTTTGATTCGATTGAGTTCAGGAACCTACGGTCGGTTTTAACGAGCGCCTTGTATGTGAAATACGAAGTGCCTGATTGGTTTACACCATTTGGTGCGCTACCTGTTACACCGTTGTCATAGAATACTTCACTCATTTCTGCGAAGTCTGTTGCTTTGTAATTCTCACGGATAACGGTGATGTTGTTATCAAATCTTTGATCCAAATGAACCTGTGTATCACGGTCGCCGGATGCTTCGCCTGCATCGGTGATGCCACCAAACACCAATACTTCACCAGCAAGCAAGCTGGTTGAACCTGCTGACACAAACGCTTCGTCTGATTTCTTTGGACGAATGGTGCATTGCGTGTCGGTTGGTACTGTCAGGATTTCACCTTCGATGTTTGAAGATGCTACATAAACAGTTTCACCAACACGAAGCGGTGAATATGCGCCGTCATAAACCTGTGATGCTGGAATGTCAACCGTTACGGTTGCGCCTGCTGCGGGGTCTGTTACTTGCGTAAGGTTAGTTACTGCAATCTGGTTTTTACCCCTTGATTCATACCAGAAAAAGTTCTGGTTCTTTACTTGCTCCATGCCACCAAATACCGATAGCCACTGGAAAAAGTAGTCGTATGCTTCCGAACCATAACGCTCTACATATTTTGTCCAGTATTGGGGAGTTAAAAGTTGCAACCCACTGATGATTGATAGTGGTGTGCCGCTACTGCCGGGATTTATTACTCCGGGCTGTAGTATATTTCCTGTTGGAATGCCTGCCATTTTTTTAAAAGTTTAAATTGTTAATACGGATTGTTTACGACCAGAACTGTTCTGCCAACTTCTCGGATTCGGTTTGTGTTGATGGATTAAATGTTCCACTTCCACTACCGTTTACGTTGATGTTCTTTTTGTCCTTTAGATAAAGTTCAAGTCTCTTGCCTGCTGCATCGTTTGCTATTTTGGCATCGGCTTTATCACTTGTGTAAATCCTCAACACATCCTTTGTTAATTGATTTACGTTTAGTGTGCCGTCTTCATTAACCCAACGCTCTGCAAAGATTGCATTGGCATTAAAACCATCTTGCGCAAACTGATTCATTACTTTACCGACTACTTGCTTTTCTTCTTCGGACGGGGCATACACAACGGAGTAATCAACATCCTTGTCTTTTACTTGTGCTGTAAACCCTGTGAAGGACTTCAACGTTGTTTCCGATGATTGAATAAACTCTGCCTGCTGCTTTTTGAACCTATCCAAGTCCTCTTGTGTTGGTTCGGGCTGCTTTTGAGTTTGTTCCAGTTCTGGGAAAACTATTTTTGATTTAGCTGTTTCAAGTTCTGGCTTCGCCATCTTTGCAGCTATATTTATTCTCATGTCAAGATTATCCACCCTTCTTTTCCAATCGTCATGTGCCTCTTTCCACTCGGATGTTCTTTCTTCAAATTCTTCGTCTGTTTCTGTTCCTCTTTGTGTTGGTTGCTTTGGTTCTCTTGGTAGTGAATACTCCTGCTCAAATTGGAAATCAACTTCCTTTTGTGTGAGTGATGGATTTTTTAACTGCATCCCCATCTTGATAATCTCTGCCGCATTATCTTTTGTTACTTCTGCCGTGGTGAGGGTTTCAAGCCTCTCCTGCTGCATGAGTATTTGGGTGACTTCTTTTGTCTTGCCTGCCTGAATTGCTTTAAATAACTTGTCGCTTAATTCGTTTTCAAATTTTAATTCCGGCTTGGTTTCACGTAGCTTTTTTAATTCTTCACGCTCTGCTTTTAGTGCGTCTACACTGTCTACCTCAAATGTTTTTTTGATGTAATCGGCTTCGTCGAAAACTGTTTCTTCTTGTTTTGGGTCTTCCTTTTTAGGCTCTGTCTTAGCAGGCTCTTGCTGCTGCTGTTGCTCTACGGCGGGTGCAGCGGTGGTATCATCCCATATAGCTGATTGCAACGTCTGCATAGCAGGATCAAGTTGCTGCTGTTGTTGGGATTGGTCTTGTGATTCCGTTACCACTTCGTTTGGGTCAATTACTTCTGACATAAAAAGATATTGGATGAATAATTATGATTTAGCTTATTTTAGAATTGAACAATAAAAGACGATATATACTTGTTGGCGAATCGGCTGGCACTCCCTGAAGTCTCATGTACTGCGCATTGGCATCCAGTTTAAAAAGTCCAGCACCATAAATGGCGTTCCCCGCTACACCTGTTGTAAGATTTGTTACCTGTACCGGCACAAAGTTGATGGCTAGTTCTGCACTACCTTGTTCGTATGCTGTTGCGCCACCATCGTTACTGCCAAGTACGTTTATTACTCCCGACGTTAGCCCGACAACTTGTATTGTAACTTTATCCCAATTACTCAAATCTTTTGTGATTTGGTACGTGGTGTTAAACTCATTGGTCGGATTTGATGGATAACCTAAAGACATTTTATTTTATGTTTTATGCCATAGCTTGCTGCTGCGGCGGTTGTTCAATTTGTTGTTGCGGCATCATTTGCTCTTGCTGCTCCATTTGCTGTTGCTCTCTTGCTGCCTGCATCTCCTGTAATATCTTTGCCTTTTGTTCTTCTGTTTGAGCAACCGCACCAATTAATATATTTTCAAATACTGCTTGTACCAGTGGTTGATATTGAGGGTCAACTTTACCGCTTGCGCCACCTTCACCTGCTGGCTTTAACCATGATGCAACCATGTTCACAACGGCGGTTTGGTTTTGCGCCTGCCCTGTTATCCTGGTTCTTTCGCGCTCCACTTCCATTTCAAATTCTTTTGTCTTGCGCTTTTCTTCCTCTGCTGTCTTTGCGGCTTCAATCTGACCTTGTATGGTTTGCTGCTGATTTTCCATTGCTGTTTGCCGTTGCCACATGAGCATTTTCTTTTGGGCATGGCGAAATAACATTTCAGCAAGTTTCACATCTTCCTTTGCTGTTCTTACCAACCGGAATGGGTCAATGAACATGACTAAATCTGGTGTAGATGCTATGGCTTGGTTAAGTAGCATTTCAAATTTCTGTACTTCAAATTCCGTTGGTAAAAACCGAATGTCGGTAGAGAACACACGCTTATCAATATCTTCTTTTTTAGCAATATGCCTGTATGCCTTTGCGCCGTATGTGATTGAATCTTTTAGCAGGCATGAAACTTTCCTTGCTGTCATCTTCATGCACTCGGTATAGGCACGATAAATATAATCTGTTGCGTTCTCTGATTCGTTTTGTGATGCCTGTACGTTTTCGCCTGTTACTCTTGGCTGAACGGCTGCTGACATAAGGCTTGGGTCTTCACCTAATTCGTCTTTTAATGACTGATACCAAAACGCATAGTTTTTTATCAACCCATCCATTTGCCCTAAGAACCCGCTATTCTGTAATTCCTGAATTGGTATTGGCACACGGTTTCCTTCTGCATCTACGCCACGATAATAAATATCTCCCGTTTGGTCGTATAGTTTTTTATAGTCAATGTCTTTGTTGCCTGCATCGCCTAACCCGTAGTCAATATTCTGCAATGCGCTTTCATCAATGGCTGCACCCGTTGGCCTCATTCGTGCAACCACTTGCTGCATCTTCAAACAGGCTAGTATCATTCCGTCCACTGCTGCTTCAATCTTTTCAGGGATGGCTAAGTTGCGCATCAAATAATTTTGAGGCATAACAAAGGAGTAGGAAAATTCAGCATTGCCAACTTCTCTTGGGTCTTGTGGCGTAATCATGTTGTCTTTTAATCCCCACTCCACTATTGTGTTGCTGTCGGGTAAGAACACCCCACGGTATATGTTGAAGTTTGTATCTTCAATGATGTTTTGGTTTTCCTTTGGCGGTCTTGGGTTGCCACTCTTTGTTGTTGGATAACCTTTCTCTGTGTATGTCGTTCCGGTGGATTTTGTTTTTGTTACCGTGTATGGTTCTTTGTCCACGGTTTTTACTTCCACTTGTATTGACCGCACATTCCATTCATCATAAGGGCGTGTGAATGATGTCACCCACATATCATCCCATGAAATATTTGTTTGACGCTTGTAGTCTCTTGCTGTTTGTGCAATGTCCCAAAGTTGCTGTTCGGTTAATGCAAACGGATTGTCTGGATTAAATTCTTTTCCCCACTGCCGCCTTAGTTCGCTAATCTTTACTTCGGGTGCTTCCCCACGCCATGACGTATCACGTAAATCATTGTAATCTGTAGATGAATAGATGGCATTTTCCGGTTTCACCCATTTGACATGAATAACACCATTGTTATCCATGTATGTATAAGTGCCTACGAAAAGTACTTCGGCTGCATCATGCAGCATCTTTTCTTTTAGCGTATCGTACCACCCGTTTGATGCAAGCACTTCATTGCATCCCATTTCATTTTGAATTTCTTCTGGCAACCTTTGCATTTCAGATCGCCAGATATTGAGTGCTTCCTTGTCCTCTGGTAAATCTTCCTGTGGCAATACCTGTACGCCTGATTCGGCTTGGAGTGCTTCTAACTTTTCGCGCTGGTCAATGATAAATTCCAGCCATTCGTATTCTTCCTGCTTTTGTGTTTGGGATAAATTGTCAATGGCTTTTACCTGAATCTTTTCATTGCGCTTCATCCATCTTCCTACTAGTCCAGATACAATCCTGTTTACTATTTGAAGTGCGTTCCAGTTAAGTGTGATGTAGTTTAGTTTCCCGTTAAACTGAAATCTGTCTTGGAACATGGCTTGAATATCCAATTGACCATTGGCGTAGTTCCTGTTTTTTATAAACCTTGCATTACGTTGATAGTAGTAAGAACCGTAGCTAAATGTCGTTGTGGAAGCGATGTACTTTAGGATAGCAAGTCCAAATTCTTTAGATGACTTGTCCTTTATCGAAAATGAAGATAATTGAAATTGTTTCAGGCTTTCGCCCGAAGCGGTACTTGGGATATTTTGAAGATTTTCAGCCAATTTGGGTCTTAGGTATCGGATTAGGGTACGGGAACTACCTACAAATATAATTTTTTTTTGTTAATCCAAATTAATTTTTTAATTCAGCCGGGTTGCTTTTTGGTTTTCATACACCTGAATAATCGGGTTTTTCTTTGGCGGCGGTTTAATTGGTCGCTCCATCAAAACAGAAATAAGGATAAGGAACGACACTAAAATATCGTATGCTGTTCTGTCGTTTGAATCGAATACTAATGCGTTTTCAAGTATCTCATCCCAATCCACTTTATCGCAATGATGTTCAAAATAGGAAATACCATTGTCAAGTTGCTTGGTTAAACTGAAAGGTGTTATTGGTGTTCCCCTATGCCTTTCCTGCGTTTCCCTCTTTGTTGGGTCAATCATGCTCTTGGGATAACGGGCTAAATAACCTAGCTTGCCACGATCTTTGAAGTACCCGTCGTAGTCATCGCTTGTGTGTTCGTAATAGGTTGGATAGCCGTAGTATTCGGCGGCTAATAACACTTGCTGGTGCAGCCTGTCTTTTTCAAGCGGTCTGCCATATAGCATCCCTACCACCTTGCCTGTGTTTTCGGGGTCAACCAAATCAGACCTTCTGCCAATTAACGCACACGCTTTTGACCCATATTTCCTACCGCCCTGACTGTTGGAATAACTATCTACCGCTATTGCGCCGTCGTCTGACCTCCCCGGTAATTTCTTACCGCCATCCCACATTACTTTGTTTTGGCTTCCTTCTGGCGGGAACCAAGTTATCTGCCAATGGAATGATTTTTCATCGTCGTTTATATCACGCCAACTTACCTTTTGCGTTTCTTCATTCCTCACAAACACTACCTTTCTTTTGAATACTGGCGCATCTTCAAGCTGCCTTAGTCTTTGCTTTATCTTGACGGCATTAAATACACAGTCAAGCACCGCCGACATGAACGCTTCTTCTTCGTTGCAAGGGTTCATACGCATTTCTTCTTCCAAATCAGTACCCTCAAGTCCTTCCCTTCGCTTTACTTGAACATAATGCCTAGCCCCTAGTTTTATATCTTCCTCGGAAAGTTCTGACGTTACTTCGCCTGTTTCGGGGTCTTTCTTAACCCATTTTTCAACTAGATATTGGTATTGTTCAAGTGTTGGTTCACCTACAACGCTATCCCCAAACTCATCAATAAACCCTTCATAGGCTTCGTATGCTGGTTGGAAAAAACGGACTATTCTATTTGTTGTTGGACGTTTTTTATTTTGGTCGGCTGCTTTCCAAATCCTGTAATATTCCATACCGCCACCTTTCAGCATTTCGTTGGTAGTTGATGGCAAGTCTATCCACCCTACACGCTTCACACCTTTCACAAGTGTTTTTGAAATGATGGCAAGCAACTGCGCTGCCGGAACATCCTTTGGTAATTTACCAAACTCATCCCCTAGAACATACGACATACGGCCACGGTCATAGGCATTTAGTACGGGTGCTTTGTAATTGATTTTTGAGTTATTCCCTTTCTTACGCTTTGCGCTTTCAATAACTTTGCCCTTTACAGTCGTATCGGCTTTATGAGCAAACACCAATTCCGTTACGCTATCTTCTTTGTTTACCTGTCGTGGCTTTAAATAAATAGGTAGCTGTTGATAAGCATTTGACACCATTTCAGTGAACGTCGCCTTACTGTCGTCTTTGGTTTTGGATATTAAACCACAGTTTGAGTTTTTATAAAAGATGGCTTCGTAAAGAATATTTGAGCATGACTGTGAAGATGCACCCTGACGACGTTTTTTTGTTCTGATAATACCTAAACACCACTCAATGAGAAACCAG
>Ga0172380_10001200_pt1 | contig 45509 bp, 56 predicted proteins | sample Leawe162metaG_FD_119747 | JGI IMG/M metagenome (GOLD analysis project Ga0172380, IMG submission 119747) | Leachate microbial communities from a municipal landfill in Southern Ontario, Canada - Leachate well 162 metaG | ecosystem: Engineered > Solid waste > Landfill > Unclassified | place...
ATTCGTCTTGTATTCCAACTCCGGAAATCTGAACGGCTTTTTCCTGGTACTGGGTGCCGAGCTTGATGAGCCTGGTCAGAGATTGTTCTTTTTTTACCGGGTCGTTTTGTCTCGCAAAGTCGTTGGATTGCGCTTGCATCTCCTTCAGCAGCGCCGCTTGGTCGGCGTGCAGGGCTTTTAGTTGAGCTTCGCGCCTTTGCGCGTAAAACGACTCATCACTGATGATCTGTGCCTTGTGGCGACCTTCAAGGTCAGCCAGCGCTATCTTGGCATAGGCATCATCGATTTTCGCGGATTGCTCGTATTCCGCTTTTTGGCGCTCCAGGCGGGCAGCGGCGTAGGAATCTGTTTTGTTGTGTTCTTTTTTGCTGAGAATAGTCGCGCGCTTTTCCGCGTACTCGGCGGCAAGCTGGAGTTGCTTTTCCTGATTGCCGATAAATTTCGCGGCCTCTTTAGCGTAGAGAGCATCCAGCGCACTGAGGTCGTGCTCTTTTTTGCGCTCCGGTGAGAGGTATGCCTTTTGCCAATTATCGCTAGTAGCGGCGCCTGCAATTTTGGCGGCGAGATTCTTCTCGCGCTCCTCGATTTTTTTAATCTCCGCTTCTGCGGCGCTGATTTCTTCCGAGAGACGTCCCATCCCGTATTTTTTCCAGACGTCCGATTTCGCGGATGGGGAGGGTGCGGCGCGGTATTCGGCGGATGCTATCGCGTAGACGCGCTGACGATCCGCAATAAAATCCAGATTAGCTTGCTTTTGGTCGCGCCCGCGCTCCAATGCGTCCGACTGCACTTTAGCCACCGCCGCCGCGCTTTTCTGCCCCGCATCCTCAGCGCTCTCGCCAAACATCGACCACGCCGCAGCCCCAGCGAGCAGCAGCGCCGTCACGGCGCCAATAGGTCCGCCCAGCGCACCCATCACAGCGCGCGCGCCGGTCATGGCTGCGGACGAACCCACCGTCGCGGCGGCTAGCCGCCCCTCTGCCGCCGTTGCCGTCAATTGAGCCTGAGTGCGCTGCGCGGTGGCAAGGGCGATTTCCCGCTCCACCCTTGCCCTGGCCGGGCCATAAACAGACATGGCGGCTAACTGGGCGCGCTCCGCCGACGCTTCGGCTAAGCGCGCAACTGCGGCGCCCTCCAGCGCCCGGGCGTGCGCCAGGTCAGCGACGATTTGCGCGCGGGTGGCAGCCGCCTCAACCCCCAGCGCTGCCGCACGGGCAATGGATGACTGTATCGCCAACGCCTGCTTGCCGATCAGTCCGCCCAACCCCACCGATGCGGTCACGGCGGCCACGGCGGTAAACGCCTGTAGATTGCCGGAAATGAATTGAATAGATGACGCCAGTGTGTGGCTGGCGCCGGTCTGCTTATCCAATTGCCCGATAAATTGCATGGAAGCATTGGATAGCATTTGATAAGAGCCGCTGATGGTAGGCGCCATCGTCGCAAACTGCCGTGCGACTTCCGGCGCGGATTTTTCCAGCGCCCCCATAATCTGCTGCACCGTCAACTGCCCCGTCTCACCCAGCATGCGCAGCTCGCCGACCGATTTGCCCATGCCCTTTGCAATCGCTTCGGCAAGCGCCGGCGCTTGCTCCATCACGCTGTTGAGTTCCTCACCGCGCAGCACCCCGCTGGAGAGCGCTTGACCAAACTGGATCAGCGCTGCCTGCGCGGATTCGGCGCTTGACCCCGAGAGCGTCATCGCCTGGCCGATGGTCTCAGTTAGACGCGCAACCTGAGCTTGCGACATCCCCAGCTCTTGAGCGCCCTTGCTCATCTTGTAGTAGATATCGCCGGTCGCGGCGAGTGACGACCGGGTGGATTGCGCGATCTGAAAAACCGCCGCCTGTGCGGTGTGCAGATCGTTATGGCCGGTTGTGACTAATTTTAGACGTGACTCCAGATTAGTCATTGCGTCAGCGGTTTTGACCAGTCCGCCGACAACGGCTGATAGCGCAAATCCCGCACCCAAGAGCTTTAGCATTTCGAGCAGCCGCGCACCACCGCCCGCAGCTGCGGACATACCGGCATTGACCTGCCGTCCTGCTGACTCTCCGGCAGCGCCCAGGCGGTTTACGCCCGGTGGCAGAGCGTTAAGGTCACCCCGGATATTTTGCAATCGGGCGCCGGATCGCTCGAATTCTGTGTTTAGCCGGGCAATTTCGGCGCGATAATTTCGCAGCGCACCTATGCCGGCATTGATTGCGGATGATGCATCTGTTGTACCGGCGGTCAACGCGCGTTGCGCATTGGACTGATGTTGCAACGCATCGGCAGCGGCACGGCTACCGGCCGCAACCTGTCCAATGGATGCGCCAAGGAGATTTGCGTGGCCAGCGCCGCCCGCCATGGCTTGAGAGAGCGCATTTTGCGCGGATGATTGGGCGAGCGCCGCAGTCGCCGTAGCCCTGATTGATGCGTTGAGAAGATTGGCGTGGCCAGCGCCGCCCGCCATGGCTTGAGAGAGCGCATTTTGCGCGGATGATTGCTGTAGCGCAGCAGCTGCCGCGGCTCGGACACCAGCCGCAGCTTGCGCCTCAGCGGCAGCAAGCGCGGTGGCCGCTGCCGCTGCTCCAGCTGTATTGGGGGTCAACGAATTTTGCGCCGCGGCTTGCGCCAGCGCTGCGGCTGTAGCCTCCCGGATGCGCTCAGCCATTTGCGCCTCGGCTTGCGCCAGCGCTTGTGCGGATGATGCGGATGCGCCGGCGCCGGCTTGCGCCGCCTGTGCCAGCGACTGCAAATCAGCGCGATTTTGCGCGACGCCGGCGGTTACGGATGCGCCATCGTAATTAACCCGCAATCCAACACTAATATTAGCCATGCCGACACCGCATTATTTACTGCTTTGATACACTCAATCATTGCTGTTGAGCACTTCCAACGCCGCCCGCTCCATCACTCGCAAGCCCTGCCGCACGCGCTGGCGCCATTCCCTCGGCACCCCCGCTGCCAACATCGCCTCGGGGATCGACTCGTGCCGCAAACCGGTGTAATAAACACCGCCCCAACCCGACACGATCACCCATTGAGTGCCGATTTGCAGCCAGGTGCGCCAGGTCCAAACTGCATCCGGCAGGATGCTTAGCACATCCGGCCGGATGCCGGTCAGGGCGCGCATCGCGGCAACGTCTTCGGCAGTAAAGCCGAGCGCTGCCGCTGCCGCTAACTCGTCGTTGCGACCCGCACCTCGTCCGCCACACCAGGCGCGGGCGAGGTCGGCGAGTTTTTTTCGACTTCCCCGGCAATATTAAAACGCCAGCCGAACAGCGCTTCGTTGAGCGCTTTCGCGACTGCCAATCCACGGGGACCAGTCATCAGGCGGGTTAGCACATCCGCCGAAAACGCCTCATCGACTTCGTCCCAGCCCACCACAAGGTCGCAAAAAATCATCACATTGCGCCGCAGATTATCAGCCAGTGTAGATTCCCGTTCGCCGTTTTCGAGCACCGTGCCGCTATTAGGGCATGCAGCTTCGGCGGCAGCGATGATTTGCTGCAGCTCTATTTCGCCGATGCAACGAAAGTGCGCAACGAATTTCTGGGTGTACTCGCGGAACGCCCCTTCGATATATTGCATCAGCTTCACGTTGACCGGCCACGGGGTGCACGCCAACTCTTCGACCGTAAACATAATTGCACTTCTCCAAAAAATACCCTGTGAATCCGGGTTGGTTGTCAAAAAAATCAGGCCGCGTAGCGCTGCGGCGGGGTGAGGTAGGCCAAGGACACCTTGGTGACCACCTCGGCGTTTTTGTCGGTTGATGGCGTCTCGCCCACGCCCCAGTACGCGTTGACCACGGATATTGCGCCGATGGCCAAGCGGATACGGTATGCGGCCGGGCGACGGGTGCGGCTGGCGGCCAGAGCGGTTTGATACCAGGGCATCGATGGGTCGTCGTACACTTCAACGTCCACCGTGATCGCGGACCGGATGCTCGGCATCTTGCGCTCCCTGGTCTCACCGTCTACCGTTTGCGTCAACCATTGCTGTTCACCGCCACTGGTCTTAACATCCTTTGCCTGATCGAAATCGTGCCAAGCTGTAATACGGCGCAGACTGCCGATGCCTTGGTCCGTCGGATAGTCAACGACGTCGCTGGTGTCAAACCCTTCCAGCGTCACATCGTTGGTCATCACCACACTAACGCGCAGCACCTTGTCCGTCAGGTTGCGCCAGCCGGATTTGATTTCGACGTAATCGCCGACCGCCACGGAATGGCCGGCAGCCAGCGTGACGACGGCTGGCGATGCATTGGTGATCGCGCTGATGGCAACATCAGCGCCGTAGGTCGCGGCAATGCTGCGTGTGCAGCCAACGGTTGTTTGGATGGTCATAACTGTTGCTCCTTTGTTGTAGTTGTGTCGCCGGACTGCGACGGATGAGATTTGTTCACCACGGCATGGCCACTGCGGACAAATTGCGAAAGCGTGGGCGCATCAAAGCCATCCAACGACGCCCCCACCGGATAGGTCTTAGAACGGTAAGTAAATCCACTGCTGATATAGCGCACCAACTGCGGCGCTTCACTGGTCTTCATTTATTAATCCTTAATAAACACTGATCGACGCATGACAAAATCATCATGCCACCAGAGCGCCGCGCCACTCACCTTGAGCAGCCCGCCACCCACCCAAAAGAGCGGCTCATTGCAGCCGGGGGGCGTCCAGCCGACCAGTGATTCGCCCACAAAATTGCGCACGGCGATTAAAGCGCCGCCCTTTTTATCAGCCGGACGATTGCTCACCAGCATAATCACGCGCACATAAACCAAATCATCGCGCACAAATTCATCATCCAGAGATAGCCGCAACGGACGATCTTCCAACGGCGACAAAAACGCAGCAGGTACGGCTTTTTGCGCCCGCTCCGCCTCATCGATATCCGCAACAGACCCCACTTGCCGCAGCAGACGGGCAACTTGATTGGCCTCATCAAGCCGCGCCTCGGCCAGGCTGTCCAGCGCGATAAAGCTCACCGGTAGCTCTCCAGCGCCTCGTCGGTCACCGAGCGCGGCGAAAAGTCAAAATAGACCTCACCAACATCTTCCGCCTGCACATCGCTGCCGAGCGCCCTGCCCGGCAGGCCGCCCCACGGGCAGGAAAGCTGAGTCTTGCCGGCTGCGATGCTCTCCAGGCCTCTCAAAGCGGCCTTGTACCGCAGATACGGCTCACTTTCCGGGCCGATCTGATCGTGCAGCCTATAGCGGGCGATATCGCAAGTGAGCGCCGTCAGCTTTGGCGGCGGCACATACTCGACAGCGCCGCCCACCCCCAGCCTGGCACAGCCGATTAAAGGTAATGCATACACCACCCCGACATAACCATCGACATCAGCCTGAGCATCATCCAGCGCGGTCTGCACCCGCGCCACGGCTATTTCCGAGGGCGGCACATTGTCGAAATCGGTCAAAACCTCCAATTCGAAACGCGGCGTGCGGGCGATCAGGTCATTGATCGTGGCGTAGGCGATAGGCATGATTACGGCGCCACCGGATGGACATGCGGCAGGATTTGCACTTCGGCAAACTGGCCTGCCGCGCCGGCCGCACTCAATGCGCGACCGCAATGGTCGGTCGCCGTGCCGACGATAGCGCGCCCGGTGCCGTCCGCTGCCGGCTTCACAAAATCGCCGTAGGCAATGGCTTCCGCGACCTCAACCGGCGCGGAATAGCAGGTGATAGCCGCAAACGCCTCGCCGGTAAGGGCGGCATACTCGCTCACGCCCTGCGCATCGTGCAGCCCGGCGGCAGAGGTCGCATAGGCGCCGTCGTAGCCGATGAAGCGATAGGTCGCAACATCCGCCGTGGCGATGACGGTGACGGCGTGATTTTTTTGGTAGGAAACAGCCATTTTTTAGCCTTCTTTCTTGGTTTCAGCCAGCGGCTTGATGGATTCATTGGCATCAGCGACACGCTGCCGCGCCGCCTCGAATTCTTTCGCGCCCACTTCGACCGCTTTCTTCCCGGCCTTTGCGATAGCGGCGGTGGCGTCGGTGTCTTCGACGGCGCCGCTTTCCAGCAGTTCGCGCTTATCATGCGCGGCAAGCTTATCGGCGGGGACTTCGTTACCGGGCGGGATTTCAACCCGCTTGTCCCCATCCAGCAGCAACAGGCGGACTTTTGCAATAATCGGCATAGTTCCTCCCTCTATTTCGGATTGGTGAACAGGAAAGCGGCATCGTTGTACGCGATGTTGACCCGGCGCTCATAGGTCGCGCCGTACACCCAGCTTTTGAGTTCGTTGTCGAAGTACGGCGTCTCGGCAAATGGGTTCCCGTCGAGAACACTAGTAAAGCCGAACCCCGGTTCGGCCAGGCTGATATCGCTGCCGCTCCCGCCGATTTTCGGCACGTAGGCGAGGATCGCGTTATTCCCCCACACATCCTGCCCCACATTTGAATCATTCATCCACACGGCATCGCCGATAACGATTTCGGCGACATTCAGGATGGTTTTCAGCTGCTCCAGGCTGGCTGGGCCGGTATTGGTGCTAGGCAAATAGCCTTTTACTTCCGCGTTGGTGGTAATGGCAAAAAACGCATCGGCGGAAAGCGTCAGGAGGTTCGGGCGCTTGCCGGTCTTTTTGCGGATCACCTCAGCGGCGGCGCGTATGTCGGTCACGGGTGTACCGGTCGGCGCCGACCATTTTGTGCCACCCGACAGCGCCACCACATGCCCTGATGCATAGGTATTGCTGTCGATCGCCAGCGTAGCGGCCTCGATTTCATAACCCAGCGCCAACACCTGGGTCGCGGTACTCATCGCCATCCTGCCGACGTCGATGTAACTGCCGACATTGAGCCTGCGCGATTCGTCGGCCTCCTGCAGCAATTCGCGCGGCATTGGTATATCCACCGAGTGTTGATCGACGGTGAATACTTCGCCGTTGAACTGGATATTGATGCGCTTGGTCGCCCCTCCGGGCGCGCGGCGCAAGTTGTATTTCTTCATCATTTCGTTGCTCATTTTGACCAACGTCATACCGCGCAATGCTTGCGGAAGACGCGGAAAAAGTTTTTCGGCGACGAACGCGCCTTGCCCCAGCCCAAGCAACAGGCCGGTCAGGATCGGGTTTTGCTTCAAGCGGATTTCCGCTATGGACATAGCCATGGCCATTGCTCCCGGTTATAGGGTAAAAGAGATGACAGCATCCAGCGCCTGGCTGTAGCTGACGGATTTTTCGCGCATGTATTTTTTTACAGCCACATCCAGCTCGGCATCGGGCATGCCTTTGGTGACCACCCCGCCATCCATATTGGCGGGCGCGTGTTCGCCGAAACTCACTACCTTGCCGCCGGATGCGACCAGCGCCTTGACGACTTCCAGCGGATTGACCGTGCGCTTGGCGTCGCCCTCGGAAAATTCCACCGCGGGCTTTTCCTGCGCCGCCAGATAATCCAGCGTAGCGACCACGCCGGCCTTATCTGCCGGGCGCAACTTGCCCGCTTTGACCTGGGCTTCGCAAAACGAAACATGCGCGGCATGGCGTTCCTTGCCCTGGACTTCGGCAAATTGCGCGAGCTTCTGTTCGAGCGCTGTGGCGCGATCCTGCTCGGCTTTGGTTTTGTCGTTGGCCTCCTTGAGCGCTGCGGCCTGCTTCGCTTCGAGCGCGGTCAGTTCTTCCGGTGTCATGATTGATTTCTCCTGGGGTTGAGCGCCATCGGCGCCGTCACAAAAATTGATACATCCGGCGGCATCCTCGCCTTCGGAAAACTGGATTGGTTTAAGTCCCGGCACTGCGGGCGGTTGCGCACCAAGAAAGGCGATGTGGCGCAAATACCAAGCGCCTGGCACTGGATTGCGGGCGTGATCGGGGGGGTAAAATGATGCGCTGCGATTTTTAAATCGGCCAGCCTTGACCATTTCTGCAAACTGCGGCTCGACCTGGCTGGTATCCACCATCGTGAGCGTGCCGGATTCGGCTGCGAGCGATCTGGCCCAGCCGTAGGCCGGGAGGTTGTCTTTGGGGTGGCCTACACAAAGCGCCGCTTCGTGGATCAAAGGATCGTAGACGGCGGCGGTTCTCGCGACATCCTCAGCGGTGATGTGATGCATGATGCCGGCATCATCCGTGCGCCTGCCGGCTTTGAAGATTTCGATGCCCGCCGGAAGGGTGGCGGCGGGCTGTTGGATTGCGGTTGTCATGTGCCGCATTTTCCCGTTTCGCGCGGGCGGCACTAAATAAAATGTTTTATATTTTACCGACCAAGAAACGCCCTTCCCTGGACATCCGGTAAATCCATTGCCATCCGGCACAACTGCCGGCGACTAGCCCAACAGCGCATGTCGGGAAGCACCGTCCGAGCATCTCTGGCCGTCGCCAGGTTGCCCACAAGTCGGCGATAATCGGCCAGCAGCGCCAATGCCTCCTCTGCCCCGCCGACCTCGCAAACAAAATCGTTAATCTGTTGCATGTAATCGATTTCGGAATCCATTTAGACCTCCACCACATCCGCAGTTTCCACGCAATTTCCTTTCCTCAAATTTTCCAAGTGCTGATTTTTTAGCCTGTTGGCATCAAAGCCGAATTTTTCTTCGTCGCCCGCCAGTGCAGACCAATCAGCGTAGCGGTATGCCAGATATCGCCATGCCGCTACCTGCTCCTCTTCCTCATCGGGGTGCGCGGGGCGCTCATAGATGATGTGCGCATCCCACCAGCCGCGATGCCGCAAGACCCGCTCCGGCCACGAGCGATACCCGTAGATAATCGCAAATGCGCCCATCTTAGACTTCCCGGTTTCAATGACTGTAATCTTCATTACGCGCACCCCAATACTTTCCCCGGCAATCGCTCCCAATCGCTCCCATGCCGACTTGGGAGGCCGATGGCTACACTCGCCTTGTCTAAATATCCAGAACGCCCTGGCGCTCTTTTTTTTCTTGTTCGCGAATTTCGTCGACGATCTGCCTGATCCGCATTTCGGTCAGATTATATTTACGCGCCAACTGGGTCAGGTTTGTGCCGGTGAACTCTTCCCAAATTTTCCGGTAGAGCTTGGACAGTCGGTAGGATTTGCCTTTGTGCATATAAAACCCACCGCCGCCCAGTTCCAGGGATAGGCGTTCCGTTTGCGCCAGCGCAAGCTGCGCAAGCCGGGGCAGCCCCAGCGCCGCCGTGTCGCGCTCCTCGGCCAGTTGGAGATAAAGCCGCTCCGCTATTTCCCGGAGCTTCGCCGGATAATTGGGGGCAAACAGCGCCGCAAGCGGCGCCAGATCGGAAGCGGTTGGGGATGCCGGAATCATGCCGGCCACCATTGGGGGATGCTGTTAATCAGCCCATTCAGCACCGATGTCCGGCGCCGCCAGTTGCCTGCGCGCCCGCCGTCGCGACACAGCCGGGCGGTCACATCGTCGTGCGTCTTGCCGCATGCAGCGAGCAATTGATCGACACTGGCCAGCAATGCGCGCTTGCGCTGCTCGATCACCAGTGCGGTAATGATCCCCTTGAGCTTTGCCGTCGGCACCCACTCCAGCCGCTCGATACGCACATCACCGGCCACCGGGTTTTGCTGCCGAGCGATAGCCTCTGCGTATTTCCACGACAGCTTCATGTCCGCCAGCAACGCCTCTATCTTTTGCAATTGCGGCTCACGATCCAGAGTGTTGGGCGCGCGACCATGCCGCGCCGAAACATCTTTAAACCCAAGCCGGCGAAATTCGGCCATCACGGCATCAATCCTATCAAGCCGACGTATGTCGGCGCTGGATTCGACCCCGGCAGCGCGCCGCAACAGCGCGCGATAGTCGGCATCGTCCATATTGAGCTGGCGGCGAGCGACATGGATTTTTTTGCGGGATGCCGCGAGGCGTTTTTCGTTGCGGGATTGATCAGGAATCATAGCCCCATCCTTTCCCGGTGAGACTGCAAATCTTCAAGCATCCTTTGACGGCGCGCCAGCAAATCTTCGGCGCCGTATCCGGCTTGCCCCAACGCCGATGCTGCGGCCTCGACGTATGCCTCGATATCTTCGCCGGCGATCAGCCCGTCATGGACATTGATATGCAGGTTGATGGCTGCCAGCAGATCGGCCAGCAGCCCCCAAGCGGATGCCGCGCTGGTTGCTTTCGCGCGCTCCATTTCGGCATTCAGTTGTTTTGCCGTTTCGTACAGCGCAGGGAAGCTATCCATCATGGTCGTTGCAAATTCGAGCCAATCGCGCGCACCCGCTTTCGCGATTCGCGCGCGACCATGCAGCCGCTTCAAATCATCCAAATTCACCTGTTTCGTCATTTCAATCCCTTTCAATCTCGGTTAAATCGCTTGTTCGAGGGCGCTGCATCAGCGCCCTCTGGCCAGCGGTTTAGCCGCCCGGCTCTTTTTTCGACCCCGGCACCGGGGGCATCGGCTCCCAGCGAAAATTACTGGGATAAGGATCATCATGGCAGTCGACGCCGTACCGCCCCAGCCAGATGCTCCCGTCATCGCATAGCGCGACAATATTTAAATTGTCGCGCCGCCCACTGGCGCTAATCGAGATAGGCGTCCTCACGTCAGCCACCCACCGCTTCTTTCAGCGCCGTCGCGGCACTAAAGTGCGGCACGATTTTGGCGGGGATGTCTAGCGATGCACCGGTTTTTGGGTTGCGACCCGTGCGCGCCGCCCTGGATTTCACGGTAAACGTACCCAGCCCCGGTACGGTGACTTTTTCGCCCGCTGCCAGCTCGCCTTGTATCTTCCCCACCAGCGCGTTGATAACGGTTTCGACGTCGGTTTTGCATATCGTTTTCCCGGCGAGCGTTGCGGCGATGTTTTGTATCTCGCCAATCAATTTCTGCTTAGTCATGATGCTTTACTCCTGGTTGAAAAATCTAAATGATTAAAATGCAACACCTTTGCACATCCTCGCCACCTCCACCAGCCAGGCCGCCAGCATCGGCGGCGTGTGCTCGCGCTCGGCATGCGTTGTTTCGGGTCTGTATCCAATATCGCCCGGTTGTAGCCGTGATCCGTCGCGCCGTCTCCCCGCGCTGCCGATCCGGCATGGCGCTCTGCCCAGCACCAGCGGCATAGTCGGAACATCCCCCGGATCGCATCCAACGATGTAGAGCAACGACGGTTTATCGGAGCGATGCCCAAACCAGTATTGGTGTATGGGCAACGTCCACCCGCCGTATCCATCGCGCTCTCCGGGGCGGGGAAGCCCCGCTACCGGCCATAGCGTCGATTGTTTAGGATGTTCCAACACCCCGCCGTATTGCCGCACCTGATCAACTGCAAACAGCGCCAAGGCTTTTTCGTCTGGGCGCGGTTTCGCCAGGTGCCTCAATTGCCCCCATGCCCGGCACGGCGGATGCGCCACCACAGGGCAGCCACCCGGCCAACGCCTGGCATCGCGCTCCGCATCCCACACATCGCATTGCGGCAGCGTTTTGTAGATGCTGTCGGCGCGAGCGAAAAGGACGGCGACAGTCGGCATTTTCAAAGCGCCGCCATATCCAAGGAGATGTGTTCCATCTTTTCGGTCTTGTCGTTGTATTCGTAAAACCGGATATAGGCTTTGGACGAAATAACCGTCAGGCTGGCGGTGATGGCGTCCATCGCTTTTTTCCACTTCGGGTGCTCGATTTTGTAGCTACGCAGCTCCAGCACTCGCCGAATATCGATCTTTCCTTCTTTGCTCACCTGGAATGCATTCAAGACGGCCACTTTCAGGTTTTCGTCCGTCTTGGCCGTCACCCATTCCATGAAGCATTCATCAATCAGGTGTTTGGCCGCCTGAAGCTGCTCATCAAACACAAAGGTTTCGCCTATCGCAATCTTGACCATTTGCCGCCCATCGTAGGAGCGCAAGGACAGATTGCCCTTGCTTGCATTGCTTTGCTGCACCACGCCCCATTCCGTCAGTGACAGCCCGATGAATGCATCAATGGTTTCCTTGGCGGCGCGCTTGAACGCCAGCAAGTTTTGCTGCGCCTCTTTGGCGCGCATTACCAAGGCTCTAACGGTCTCGTCGCGGTACAGGTCAACAGGCTTAATCTTGCTGATGGGCACATATCGCCCAGCATGATCCTCACGACAGTTTGCCGGGCAGGTTGGTTTATCGGATTCGTTTGTCACGGTACTACTCCTTTTTGGTCTGATGCTGGTTTAAAATTGGGCAGTGTCTGTTGCAATAGTTTCAAAGAGGCCAGATAAGCCGGGCTCGCCCGAGCCGCAGCGACTGCGTAGGGTGTGTCTGCGGGGCGGTGCGCGCGATTTTCGGCAGCCCCAGGATGGGCAGCAGGATCACGGCGCGCAGCCGGATCGCGCGGTATGCCATGATTCGGCGGCGGCGGGTATGCGGCGCTTTGGATTGCAGCATCGACGGCCATATTGTTTTGCCCACCAGCGTCAGCTTTATCGATGCGGGCAGCGTCCACAAGGGCTTGCGCGGCTTTTTCGGCGGCGTCCCGTGACATGCCCGCATCGAATTGGAGGATGGCCGCGCGCTCTTCGTAGCACTCTTGCCAAGATTCATTGAGCACATTTCGCCCCCCGCTTCGCCGTCTCACCGACCAACCCCGACGTGCGCATCCGCTGTATCCGCTGCCGCGACATCGACAGCGTACTGTTCGGCGCCAGGGAGATGTAATCCAGCCCATCCCACTTCCGGCTCACCAAAATCGCCCCGCACACCCGCTCCATGGGGGACAGTCGACGCAGGATATTGGCAAGCATTTGATGCAAAGCGCTGGAACACAGCCTACGCATGACGCACCCCGCTTTTTATCGATCTTTGCACGCTCCGCCTTCCGCGCCCCCAAGTGCGCCACAGATCGGCAAAAAAATCGGGATAGCAATAAACACTCTCTACTGCGGCGCCGTGGAATAATGCCGCCCCGCCGCAACGACACGCGCGAGCCACAAAATCCGCTTCGCAATAAAAGGTCGCCTTTTGTTTCGCTTTTTGCGCCTGTATTTTTTCAGCGCACCGCATCCCAAGGGCGAAGCCAATCCAGCAAGCGCTAGTTTCCGGGTTTATGTAGTGGCTGAATTGGTCGTTTATCGTCACCACGCCGAGCGGAGTGAGCGCCTTCAGCAAGGGCGTAGTATTCACCGCCCACTCGAAGTATTCGCGCATCGTTTGTACGGTGATGCGTCCAGGCTTATCTACAATGCTCAGCGCCATAATCACAACCTCCTTTCAGCGCCGGCGCCCTGCCAGCCGCGCATGGCCGCTTCAAGCTGCGCCAGACAGGTTTGGCAGGCATGCGCCTGGTATTCGCGCCCGCTGGTTTCGACGGGAAGGTCTTCCGGGGCGGTGACGTCTGGCGCTTCCGCTCCCGGAGCGCGGTATTTGTCGGTTTTGCGCCAGATTTTTATGCCAAACTGACCGACTCGGCACACTACAATCATGCCCTGGCGCTCCATCTCTTTAAGGTTGGCGGAGACAGTGCCTCTGACAGAGCCGGAGCGCTGAACGATTTCGGACTGTGTGAATCTCTCCCCCTCAAACCCTGCAATAGCGAGGGTGACACGGTTCTGACGGTCGACATTGGGTTTCCAGGCCATGACTACACTCCCGCGACAATATCGGCGGTGACCTTGGCAAACCCCGCGCCGGCTGCGGCGTTAAGCGCCCGCGCGAGCAGGTTATTAACCACCAGCGGGTGACAAATGCTCAGGGTGTCGCGCGCCGTGCCGCCGCGCGGGGTGCGGATCAAGCGGGCGCGCAGCGCGTCGTAAACGCCGCTATCCAGCACATCACCAGCAACCGCACCAACGCGGGCAAATTTATGCTCGATATACGCCTGGAGGTCGTTATCCAGCGGTCGCAACTCAACGATTTCGCATCGTTGCACCACCTCGCGCACCTCGGCGCTGCGCTCCGAGAGGCGCTGATGCAATTCGGGCTGCCCGATCAGCGCGACGCCCAGCAAGCGCCCCAATCCTTGTTTAATCTCCAAAAACCGCTTGAGATGCTTGAGTGTCGCCACCGGCAAGCTGTGCGCCTCTTCAATCAACACCAGATGGCTAAATCCAGCGGCGCGGCTGGATATGAGCATGTCGCGCAACTGCCGGTCGCGCGCTTCGGTCGAGCTACGCGGGATTGCGCCGGGCGCCAGGGTGCGGATGATGGCCTCGGCAATCTGGCCGGATTTCAGTGTTTTTCCGGCCTTGTCGCTGGCCTCCATCGATAGCACCGAGGGGCGAATGATAATCACCGGGCGCTGCTCGTCGATAATGCGCTGCTCCAGTTCGTCAGCCAGGGTGGATTTGCCCGATCCCGATTCGCCGATCAGCGCCATAAACCCGCTATTGATCGCGCAATCCAGCAGCGCGGCGCGGGCATAGCGCGTCGCAGCGCTGGCAAAGACGTCGGCGCGGGTGCGCACATCATCCTGGAAGGGGTTGCGCGCCAAGCCGAAATTCCTACGGGCTTCCGGCGTAATCAATTCGTTTCGTAGTAACATAGAGTCCTCCTCCTGTGGGTTGTTAAGCAAGACTGCGGGATCGGCCTCGGCGTGTTCCACCACGACCGGGGCCATTTTTTTGCCGGGTGCAACAAAATCACGTATCGGCTGGACCAGCGCCGCCGCTACACCCCGCGATGCCAAGTAGTCCGCGATGCGCGCCGGCGCGGATGCGTCCAGCAACGGCCACTCGCCGTGGGTCGCGATACGGCTCATCACCGTGCGGGAGAGGTTGCAAGCGCGGTAAACATCGGTTTGCGACACCCCGGCCTGCTGCAAAATTGGCGCAATGGCAAAAGTCATTCCTTTTCCCTCCTTATTAGCCCACCAACCGCAAACGGGCGCGGGCGGTGAGGCTGTCTTTAAGTTTCGGTATATCGGTTTCCGGCACACCGGCGGGATACCACGCGGCCACCTGGCGGTTTTTCTCGGCATCCATCACCACGCCGAGGGCGATCAACGCGCGCGCCGCCTCGAAATGGTTGAGGATCACAGGCGGCGCGTCACGCGCCCGCGCCGCAATGGGCAACTCGGTGCCGCGCTTGGGCAGGTAGGTCGGCGCTTGGTGTTCGTGCTGTACTATCCATGGGTCGATGGCGCCGCCGAACGCCAGTTCCTTGGCTTTGCGCGCCTCGGCAGCGGCCAGCAAGGTATCCACGCCCATCGCCACCATCTCGATTTCCTTGCGGTTTTTCTCCAATTGCGTGTCGGGCAGGGACTGGTATCCTTCGCCGATGACGTTAGCGTCCGCGCGGAATCCGTGTTCATTCCGCGCCACCAGCGGTACTGGGTGCAGCAGTTCATGTCCCTGGGTATCGACATCGACGATATAAACGCTATCGCGCCGAAAAGCGTTGTAAGTGACCCTCAGCTTTTCGCCGATCATTACGCCGGGAATGTCCTTCACATCCCACTCGCGCCCATTAAACTGCACGGTCAGGGTATCGCTCACTTTCCGGGCTTCGGGTTCGTGGGTGAGCAACAGCCGGGCGAGTTCGCCGTCCACCAGCCGCAGTTGCGCGGCGGTGATTTCCATCCATTTGTTGTAGCGCGTGGTTTTGGTGCGCGCATGCACTTTAGCGCCGTTGTACCAACGCGCCCATTTCTGCGCCTCGGCATTGAGTTCATCCAGGCTGCCCACGCGGACGAGCTTGAGGCCGGATTCAAAACTGCGTTCGATAATGTTGCGGGCGTTTTCGACCTGCCCCGTCGCCCTCGCGTTGCCCGCAGCGTGGGGATAGATGGTGACGCCCAGGCGGCGCATCAGATTTTTTACCGGGCCGCTGGTGTTGGCCGACCCCATATCCATCATCAAGTTAAGCGGCACCCCGTGAAACGGGTCGTCTGCCCGCTTACAAATGGCGGTAATGAAGGCGTCGGCCATATTGGCGGCGGATTCCGCACCCAGCACGTAGTGGACGAAGATCGTGCCGGAGAGGTGATCGGTGATCTCGTAGGACCAGACGCGCTCGGATTCGATGCGCGCCAGATTCTTGGGTTTGTTCTTATAAAATTTATCCTTGTCCATCACTTGCAGCCCGGCCTCGTTTGCGCCCCCCTTGAGCCAATAGAGTACGCACAGGCTGGCATCGATCTGCCAGACGTGATTAGGATGCAGGCTCTGCAATTCCCTGCACGGCGACGGGCGCAGCAATTGACTGGGGTGTAGCCCATAACCACGCAAGGCGCGGGTGACGGCGCTGACCGACAAGAGGATGATCGCGCCGGTGGATTCGTCCACCCGCTCGGCGCGGATGCGCCCGTTGGCGCGCAGGATTTCCAGCGCCTGGCCGATCGTGAGCAATTGTTTGTCGTTTTTGCGGTGAGACTCCATCAGTAGCGCCGAGATCAATAGCGCCTCCTCCCGCGTTAGCCCGACCGCGCCCGCATCCACGCGGCGCTTGCGCGGGGGCTTGACGGCGACCTCTTTAATCGCCCGCGCCAGCGTCGCCCGGCTGATGCCCAACTCACGCATGGCGCTCGCATAGACGAGCTCCTTGCCGCCGTGACCGGCTGCCTCGGCGGCGTGGTGGGCGGCCACCAAGCGGCTAATCATCGCGGGGCTGCGCGTGGCCATGATTTATTCCGCCGCCGCGCCGGATTGATCCCGATACCAGCCGGGCTGGCCGTCAACGGGGATTTTCGGCAGCATGCATTCATCGACCAAGGTTCTAAGGCAGTTCTCCAGATTGCCGACCAGCCCGGCCATGAGCATATTGCTGTCGCTCTCAGGGTGCGACTCATGGTGCGCTTGCAGCGCCAAAAACCCCTGGCGCAACTGGCCGATAATGGCGGCCTCAATGGTGAGCGCATAGGAGTTCACCTCGCGCCGTAATTCGCCCAGCACCACGTCCGGCTTGGCTTTCTTGATCCGCGCCAGATTGGCGCGGGCGTCATCCAGCAAGGCGTTTTTGTCGGCCAGTAATTCACGGTTGGCGGCGTTTTCATCGCGGGAATCGCGTAGCGCAGCCTTGAGTTCGCGGACGCTCATGACCTCGATAGCGTCTAGCGTCAAACCACGGGCGCTATCGCCGTTTTCCAGCGCTTCGATTTCTCCATCGTCGAGAACAACAAGTTCAAGCAGCTTGGTTTGCGATCCGACGGACTGCAAAACGGAACTCGAATTCCGATTTGAAAATTTCAATACGGCGGCCATGAATTTACGTGCCATTCGATCACTAATTCCCAGCACTTCCATCCGCCCAATGAACTCGCCGTGCGGCGTGATTTCCTTGAGCAACACCAGGCGCTTGCCCAGTTCGAGACAGGCTTCCACCGTGCGATTCTGGTAAAAGCGGATGCCGTCTTCCAGCGCGGCGACCGTCAGCGTCCCGTCATAACCGATCTGTAGCGCCAGTTCCTGCGCGCCTTGGGCGTCGGCGCGTAGCGTCACCATCGCGTTATCGATTTGCGTCTGATCCACCTCGGCGTGCTCGATTACCTGCGGCACATTGGGCTTGCGTCCGCGCTTGGCGGGTGGTGGGTTATCAGCCATCATTTTTTATTCCTCCTTCTTAATCGGGTTTGCGGGTGAAGCGTTGTTTGGCCTCTTGCACGCGCCGCTCTGAGGCGTCGATTGCGGTAAAGACCTTAATGGCTTGCTGGGGCAGGCGCGGGGTCAGCCGGTAATGGCCGGTCTCTTCGATGCGCTCCGCGATACCGGCCTCAATCAGGTTGGCCATATCGCGCGTGATCGCCGCGGCGCTTGCGCCCAGCGCCTTGACCAGCGCGCCGGGCGGCAGGCCGTTGACCACATCGCCGAACAGCACCAGCATTGCCTTGATAATCCGCTGCTGCCCGGCGTTGGTGTAGGCGCCCATTTACCGCCCACTCCAGTTGTTATGCGCCCAGATGGCGTGCCCCTCGGCGATGCCCGCGTAATACGCGTCGGAGGCGGTGCTGCCGGGCGGGTAGGGCATCGGGATGCTCACCTGATTGATGCGGAATTCCAGCGCCGCGCGCGCGCCCGCTTTGTATTCCGGGCTGCGCGGGTCGCGCGGGATGCCGAACGCTTCCGACATCAATCTATCCACCGTGATGGGGGGCGCGACCCCCGGCTGACTGGCGCGACCGTTGGCGACGGCCACACCCAGCGGGGTCAGTTGCAGCGCCAGCATCGGCGTCCAGCGCTGCACACAGATTAATTCGTGTTCCTCCAGCCATTCCATCGCGGCGCGCAATTCCTCTTGCGTGACCGCATGACCCGATTCAATCAGGCAAGCCCGCAACAGCGATTCGTTGCCCAGGTGATCGGTCATCTTCATCGCCGCCTGCAATATCCGCAGGCGGCGGTCTCTCAGGATTTCAGTTTTCATGCCATTTCTCCCAATTCCAGTTGCGGTTGATCGGCTTGGCCGACGTTGCGGTGATGCCACGCCAGCCCCTCCATGGCGCTGCGCACGGCGGCCAGCGTCTCGTCGGCGTTTGAGTCGCCTTGGTAAAATTTGAGCAATTCGCCCACCGCCGCATTCAGCCCGCTTTGCAGCGCATGCATGTCGGCGTCCCCCGCCATGCGCCCGGTCGGCCATTGGATCAGCAAGTGGCCGCCCGATGCCGCGATCCAGCGGCCAACGAAGTTGCAGCGGCACACGTTTTCAAAAACCGGGATCAGTGTCGCCGGCATGCGCCCGTTGGCCAGCCATTTGTAAAGCAGGTCAGCGGTGACGCCCATCAGTTCCGCGATGCGCTCCACCGAAAGCCGGTGCTTGTCGCGCGCGTAGTCCTTGGCGAGGCGCAGCGCATCGATCAGGCTGTTGGGCTGCACCGATTTCCAATTGCGTCGCATCTTCAGAACGCCCTCCCGATGCGGCGCGGGGACGCCATCCAAACAAAAACCGTTTTTTCACCTGTCGAAAATGGTTTGCATGGATTAAGATGCTCGGCACTTAATTCAAGCAAGGAGAAAACCATGAGCAATACCGAATTGCGGGAAGAAATTGCGCAACTGCGCGCCGAGATCAACGACCACCGCGAATGGACGGACGGTGTGTACTCTGTGCTGATCGACCTGCTACCGTTTCTGCTGCGGGGCGATCCGGTGATGGCGGAGCAACTCGGCAAGCGGTGGCGACAGGTCGCAGAACGGTACGATTTCATTACCGGCTCCGGCCTGCCGGACGAGAATGACGAGCCGCCCGAGCGTATGGAGTTGCGAAAAATGCTGTATCGAACTCTCGTTGTTGCAGGATCATGGCCCGGGCAGACGCACGGGTGAGCAGTTGAGTGCCGTCCCGCTTGGTGGCGGCGGCGACTAGGGCGTTTATTTGGGATTCAATATTGCTCACGGCGATCTCCTTAAGCAGCGCGTATCGGGAAAGGAATCCCCTGGTAGTAACTGGGTGCGGATTCAGCATAAGCCGTAAACGCCCGTAACGCGGGAAACCCGATTTCGCGTTTGATTTTCTCAATAATCTGAGCATCGTTGACGCGGGGGTCGTGCATGAGCAGGTGGTTCACCACTGCGGCGAAAGGATGATCGCGGGGAAATTTTTCGCGCAGGCCGGCCATTTCGGCGACAGCCGCCTCCTTCATCGCCAGAAATTCGGCGTCCTGGTGGGCGTTCGCGCGGCGCGAGGCTTCCCCGATAACGGGCGCAGTGGCGGTAAAACCGTGATCATCATGGGTGGTTGGCATGGCGTTCTCCTAAGCTTTGGTTTTGAGGGTGGCGGGGTCGTCTTTCAGCCCCAGCAGGATGGCGGCGCGTTGCGGCAACAGGCCGGCGGCGCGCAGGCGGCGGCGGTTGGCGGTGATGGTGTTGGGCGAGCGGTGGCCGGTGGCGGCGCAGATTTCCAGGCGACTGCGCCCGCTTTCGGTGCCGTCCAGGATGGGGCGCCAGTGCGGGCGCAGGCGGTATAAGGCAAGGCTCTCGCGCTCGACGCGGGACTTGAGCTCGGCCTCCAGCGCGTTGAAGGCGGACAGGAAAGCGATCTGCCAGGCCAGCGCCTCGGAGCCGGTGAAACGCATCGCCAGCAGCGCGAAACCGTCATGGGTCAGGCGGTATTCGGGCTCCTGCCGAACGGCACCGTTAGGGCCGGGAACAGGGTAGAACGTGAGCGCAAAATTGCGCTCACGAAACGCCGGATCGGGAATATTGTTGATCAGGTTTTCGGTGGCGCGCAGTACATCACGATGCCACTTGCCGAACCGTTCAGCGATGGCGCGGGAAGTGGTAAACGGCTGGTCGTGGTCGATGAACAACGATTGACGCGCGGCCAGCGGGTTTGGCAGGTTGAGGGCGAGTTGCATGGCGGTCTCCTAAGCGACGGTTTGGAGGGTTTTTGGGTCGGGCTTGAGGCCGAGGGCGACGGCGGCTTCATGGGACTTGCCCCGCCGACCCTTGGAAATGCCGCATATGAGCTCACGAGCGGCCTGGTAGTCGATATTTTTTTCAGCGCATAAGGCGCGCAGGTTCACGCCATGGGCGATCAGCTCATCGCGTTTTTTCTTTCGTAGTTCAGGAGTCATTGGATGCCTCTCAGTCTTTCGTGTTGGTAAGTCTTAAAATTTGTCTGCTGATGTTTATAAGTGTAGATGTATTTTTTACATTATGCAAGGGGAGAATGTGATTTCTACATTATTGAAAAATCTGATGCTTGACCTACACCTGAACCAAGCTGAGCTTGCAGAGGTAATGGAGGTGAAGCTTCAGCGCGTTAGAGATTTAGCTTCCGGGCGTGCGAAGAAACTCACCCGTGAAGAAAGCGAGCTGCTGATCGGCAAGCTGGACATTCGCGCCGAGTGGCTGATTTCTGGCGAAGGTCCGATGCTTCAGGACGATGAGTCACAGGATGTGTTCGTCAACCGAATCCAGGCGATCAAACAGATGCAGGCAGTGATTGAGACTCTGCCGTTAAACGACATGGACAAGAAGCGTTTGGGCGCGATCATGACTGGCGATCCCGCCGAAGACTTCCCACTGATTGCCGCTGCCATTGCCGGTGGCGGGCCAATGCCCGCCCTGAACCACCGCGAAGCCGCGCTGCTGGACAACTACCGCCACTGCCCGCCGGAGGGACAAGAGGTATTGGAAAAGACAAGCGCTGCGTTCGCGCAACCGAAGTGCGGAAAGAAAGCCGGATGATTTTTAAACCATCTGAAAGAGGAGAACAGCATGAAGATTCAATGGGTCAACGCTCGGGGCGCCACGTTAAAAAAACTCGCCGAGAACGGGAATTTGTGGGTGACGGACCACTTGCCGGAGACGGGAAGCAACCGAATCGAGGTATGGGAAGCGCAGGCGGAGAAAAATGCATCAATGTATAAACTGGTCGGGAAATGGGCGAAAGACCACATTTACGAGCTTCCCCAGGCCACTTATGCCCGCTTGGAACTCTTTTCGAAGACACTGCAACAGATGCTTGACCAGCCAGCATTGGTAATCCACGATGCCGACTTACTCAACGGAGCGGTGTTAGATGCGATGCGGCTTTACGCGGAAAGGGGTGCCTTGGTTATATTGGTCGGAGATGTTACGAAAATAGACATGGCGACCCGGAAATATCCAGGGTTTCATCAGCGCGCATCGTATTGTGTACAAGTCGTCGATCTGTAATTACCCAGAATTTGGGTAATTGGATACCTCCGGTAAGCCCGGCAGGGTGGGCACGTTCTTTGTGCCCACGCGGAAACAACCGCCGCTGACTTCTGTGAGGCTTTTTATTACCTCAGCGCTGTGACGGCGGCGGTGGAAATCAATTCCAGCACGGATTTTTCCGCTTCGGGTTGAATCAGGGGCGCGTCTGGGGTGCCGGTAAACGGCAAATACGGCCTCGCAGGGATATGGATGCCATGCGCGGGGACTTCGCTCCAACTTTCACGAGCAAGCTTATGGGATTCTTTCGCAAAAACCGCGAGATTCTTCTTTTTTCCTTCATCTCCCTGCCGTAAAAGATTGCCTTTCCTGTCGGTGCGCAGCCGGATTTTCCGTGATTGCGCCGGTATTTCGATGTCGCCGCCAATTTGCTGGATAGCTGCGTAATCCTTGGCTGCTCCGCCAGCGCCAACAAGGGCAAAATTATCGCCGTAACCCGTGCTTAAGCTGGCGCCCAATGTTCCCCTGTCCGACAATATTTGCAGCACACTGCTGCCCTTATTCCGCTTCAGCCGGGCGGCTTTGGTGGACGACGCCAGATCCGTCCATTCTGGACGGCCTTGCGCCGCGAAGTTTGCCTCAGCCTCGTGCTCAAGCGTTTGGGCGATTTGTTGCATCAGTGATGGATTTCTGCCCAATACCTGCAACACGGATTTAAATTTTTCATCGGCGGGAGTCAGATCGATTTCAGTGGAAAGCATGATGATAATTTCCTATATTCAGCGCACAGTGGCCACAGCCCGGTAGGGTGGGCGCGTGCGCCCACCCGGAACAACCGCCGCTGACTACGGCGCACCCACTCCCGGCAACACCAGCGCAGCAGCGCCGACCGGCGTCGCCCCCAGCACCGCAGCCGCCGCCGCTCTGGCCGCCGCTTCCACCGCTGTTTGCATCGCGCCGGCTGAAATAGTTTGCCCGCCGAAGGCCTTCACGCCTGTTTCTTCGAGATAGACGGTATAGTTTTCCCCTTGTCTTTGGATCAGCGCCTTGACGCCCGCAATTTCCTTGCCGTTTTTTACCTGGACTTCGCAACAAGTGACGTCCCCGGTTTTTGTGTCGATAAAGGGCTTCACCGAGTATTCGGCGGTGCCGGCATTTTGCAGGGATGCGCAGCCGGCCAGGATGCCGATAATGAGCATCACGGCAATGAACTTGATGATTTTCACGATTTCTCCTTGGGTTGATTGGCATTGATCCGACAAGACCAGCCCAAAGTTTGCCCCTGATTTTCATTCTCAAATAAATAAAACTTTTTATTTATCCCTCCTCCCGCGCGCGCGGCAATATTGCGGCATGCGTAAATTAACCTCCCCCAACGGCATCAACCTTATTAAGTCCTCCGAATCTTTTTCGGCGGTTGTCTACCTCTGCCCGGCCGGCAAGCCCACTATCGGCTGGGGGCATGTCATCCGACCTGCGGACAAGCTTGCGCCACCAATATCCCAACAGCAGGGCGAGACGCTGATGCGCACCGATCTGAGGCCTGTCGAGATTTACCTGGATGCGATTTTTCCCGGCCTGGCACAAAACGAGTTTGATGCACTGGCTTCATTTATTTTTAACATCGGGCTGGGTGCTTTCGAGAAATCAACGATGTTCCGCCTGCTCAAAGCGGGTGACAAAGCCGCTGCTGCCGACCAGTTCCCTCGCTGGAACAAGGCTGCCGGAAAAATCCTGCCCGGCCTAGTCAAACGCCGCGCCGCCGAGCGCACGCTATTTTTGGAGGTGGTCTGATGAGCCGATTCGTAAACGATTTGCGCGTGCGCCTGGTCAATGATGCTGATAACAAGGGGCGCAGAAAATGGGAACTCTGCCTGCCCTTGATCTATGAGTCGGATGTGGCCGGTAAAACCATCACCGTACCCATTGGGTTCAAAACCGACTTTGCGAGCGTGCCGCGCCTTCCCGTTGCTTACCTCCTGGCCGGCGACACCGCGCACGAGGCCGCCGTGGTGCATGATTTTCTTTATACCTCCGGCGAATTCCCGCGCGCTACGGCTGATGATGTGTTGCTGGAGGCAATGGCTGTGACAGGCATACCGCGCTGGCGCCGGGTCGCGATTTATTTTGCAGTGCGCGCATTCGGGGGGTCGCACTTTATCAACCCCACCCGGAAGGAATAATAATGATACTGGGTATGGAAGAAGCGAACTTTGCGCTGGCCGCGCTGGGACCCCTATCTGCTGTCGGTGCGGCGATTTACACCTGGATAGCGACGCAGGACAAGGACAATTCGCAGCACATCAAGGCGGTCGAAACCGCGCTTAGCAAAGCGCTGGCCGAGCACGCAAGCCGCTTGGACAAGGTCGAAACGGCACTAACCTATATGCCGTCCAAGGATGATATGAGCGAGCTGAAAGGCGACGTTAAAGCCCTGAAAGAATCGCAGATTGGGGTGCGCTCCGAGCTTTCGGGGATAAAAGCGTCAGTCGATCGCATGAACGAGTACCTGTTGAACAATAGATAGGGGGCGGCATGATTTTTGCTGAATTTATTAAGTGTGATATTCGTTTGGTTGCTCTGCGCATCCTATCGGAAATGCCCGGTTTTAAGGCCAATAGCTCCGTAATTTGTACTCTTCTGGATCAATTCGGCCATACAGCAACGCGAGACCAAACCAAAACCGAATTGCGCTGGCTCGAAGAGAATGGCTTGGTGGCCATCGAAGAAGCCGGTTCCGTGCTGGTGGCCACGCTGAAAGAGCGCGGCCATGAAGTCGCCGAGGGGCGCGCCAAGGTCGATGGCGTTGCCAAACCCAAGCCAAAAGCCTGATATGGGTCGCAAATCAACCGTCGATCGCCTGGCACCGGCTATCCGCGAGCACATCGAGCGGCGGCTGCGCGAAAACCGCCTGACGTTGGACGAGCTGCTCGACGATCTGCGCGCCAGTTTCCCGGATGAGGCGGCGCCGTCCCGGTCGGCGCTGGGGCGCTATCGCCAAGGTTTTGACGAAGTGATGCGGACGCAAAAAGCGATGTCGTCAGCCGCAAGCGCCCTGGTCGCCGAACTTGGCGAGAATTTCGACGACAAGTCGGGCGCGTTGCTGGCGCAAGCGGTGACGACACTGACCACGAAAGCCACGTTCCGTAAGCTCGAAGATGAGGACGTCGATATCGCCGATGTACTGGATTTGGCACGGGCAGCGAAAGCCGCCCAGGAGACGCGCTCGCTGAGCCTCAAGGAGCGCCAGGCGGTGGCCAGTGAGGCGCGCGCCAGGTTGCTGGCGGAACAGCAGAAGGCACTGGGGCAGGTCGCGAAAAGCGCCGGGCTGTCCGATGCCACGGTTGACATTATCTATTCGAAGATTTTAGGTATTGAGTAATTCCATGTCCATCCAGAATTCTCTTAGCCCCGAAATTGCCGAGTATGCAGCGAAAGCAAAATACAACTTTGAGAAGCGGGCAGCCGGCGTTTTACTGCCACCCCAAAAGCGCTGGGTTGCCGATAAATCAAAGGTCAAGGTGGCGGAAAAAAGCCGTCGCGTGGGATTAAGCTGGACTGAGGCCGCTGACTCGGCACTGACAGCCGGGAAGGCAAAAGGCGGCCAGGATGTTTGGTACATCGGTTATAACAAGGATATGGCTATCGAGTTCATTCTCGACGTTGCCCAGTGGTCGGCGCATTTCGGTGAGGTTGCGGGCGCAATCGAGTGCGGGGAGGAGATTTTTAAGGACGGCAACCAAGAGAAGGCAGTTCTGACATTTTCTATTCGCTTCGCCAGCGGCAACCGGGTGACGGCGTTGTCCTCGCGCCCCTCAAATCTACGCGGCAAGCAAGGCGTTGTGATCATTGACGAGGCCGCGTTCCATCCCGATCTTGCCGAACTGCTCAAGGCGGCGTTCGCTTTGCTGATCTGGGGCGGTTCGGTGCATGTAATCAGTACGCACAATGGTGTGGATAATCCGTTTAACGAGCTGGTAAGCGAAGTGCGCGCGGGTAAGAAGCCCTATAGCCTGCATCGCATCGAGTTCAACCAGGCGATTCGCGAAGGGCTGTATCAACGGGTGTGCCTCAAGCTGGGCACCGAATGGTCGGCGGAAGGTGAGGCGGATTGGGAGGAGGAAATTCGGGCGATCTATCGTCCGAATGACACCGAAGAGCTGGATTGCATACCATCGCAATCCGGCGGCGCTTATTTCAGCCGGACGCTGGTGGAATCACGCATGAGCGCGCTTTATCCGGTGCTGCGGCTGACACTGCCGGACGGTTTTGAGCTGCGGCCGGAAGATGAGCGGGTTTCCACGGTAGATGATTGGCTGGAAACCAACATTAAACCGCTGCTGGCTGGCCTTTCGACCACACTAACCAGTTTTTACGGCATGGACTTCGCGCGCAATGGCGATCTTTCCGTGATTGTGCCGCTGGTTCAGGACGCATTTTTGCATCGCACATCGCCGTTCATCCTGGAAATGCGCAATGTGCCATTTGAACAGCAGCGCCAAGTGCTGTTTTTTGTGGTCGAAGGTCTGCCTAATTTTTCGGGCGGAGCCAACGACGCGCGAGGCAACGGACAATACCTTGCGGAGGTGGCTGCGCAGAAATTCGGCGCGGAGTACATCCAGCGAGTGATGCTTACCCAGGAATGGTATCGAGACAATATGCCGCGCTACAAAGCGGCGTTTGAGGATGGCGATATCACTCTCGCCAAAGATGAGGGGGTGCTCTCCGATCACCGTGCCGTTATGGTTGTCAATGGCGTCCCCAAAGTGCCGGATACAGGCCACACCAAAGACAAAAAAGACGGCGGCAAGCGCCATGGCGATGCGGCTATCGGCGGCTGCCTGGGTTGGTTCGCCTCCCTCAATCCGGCTTCGCCAATCGAATATGAGAGCGATGGACAACGTGCCGCCGACGCGGAAACAGAAGGATTCCTGTATGGCTGATAATCCCACTAATAAAACCGTCAAACCCGAACTGGATACGGAAGTTGCCAATCGTCTGGTTGATCCGTTCGAGATCGATTATCTCGGCATTATTCGCACCAATGACCCTCTGTTGTTGGAGAAAGGCGGCGGCAACAGTTGGCAACTCTATCGCGACCTGAAGCGCGATGGTAAGGTGTTTTCCGGGTTGCAAAAACGGGCGATGGCGCTGGTCGGATTTCCTTGGCAGATCACCCCTGTCTCTGAAAGCGGCGGGTCGGATGCGGATAAGCTGACGGAGATTTTCAAGGGCTTCAATTTCGACAAGTTTTGCATGGATTTGCTCGAAGCGCTGCTGGCCGGGTTTTCGGTGTGCGAGGTGGTTTGGTCGGTCAGCGATGAGGGTTTCATTGTGCCGAAACGTCTGGTGCGGCGCGCTCAGCGGCGGTTTGTATACGTGCAGGCCGACCCCAACGAGCCGCCTGAGTTGCATTTGTTGACCCGCGCCAACATGCTGGCCGGCGAAAGCCTCCCTGAGCGAAAATTCATCGTGCACCGAGTCAACCCGGAAGACGATAACCCCTATGGCACCGGACTGGGGCTGCAACTCTACTGGCCAGTGTTTTTCAAGCGCAAAGGCATTATCGCCTGGAACAAGCTGAATGACCGTTTCGGTACGCCCACGCCGTGGGGAAAATACCCGAAGTCTGCCGGAGTCAAAGAGAAAAGAACGCTGTTCGATGCGCTGAAAGCGATGAGTTCGGATGGCGTGGTCATGACGCCGGAAGGCACCATGATCGAGTTGCTGGAGTCGAAATTGACCGGATCGACCACCACCCAGCAATCGCTGTGCGAATACATGGACGATTGGATAGCCGAAGTGATCCTCGGTCAGGACCCGCGTCGTAAAGGTGGGGGCGGTGCGGTGGGGGCGGCAAGCAAGGAGCGTGAAGCCGTGCGCCTTGATCTGGTGCAAGGCGATTCCGATCTACTTTCCGAAACCATCAACAGTACGCTGATGGCGTGGATTTGCTATTACAACGGGTTTGAGCCATGCAACTTGTATCGCGTGATCAAACCCGAGGATGATTTGAAGGCGGCTTCGGAGACGGACAAGAATGTCTCGGAGATGGGGTTCGAGCTGAGCGTAGAAGCCGTGACCGCGAAGTATGGCGAGGGCTGGAGTAAAAAGAAGGATGCGCCGCCGCCCAAACCCAATGCGCCATCAGGTACGGCCAGCTTTTCAGAGGGCAGCGCCGCACCCATTGCCCCCGGCCAGCAGGCGATCGACGATGCGTTGCAGTCAATCCCCCAGGCCGACCTGCAAGCCGCTATCGCGGATATGTTGGAGCCACTACTTGAGGCCATCGAGGCCAGTTCCTCTTACGAAGAGGCGCTGGCCGCCGCTGAGGCGGCATTCCCGAAAATGGATTCGGCAAAGCTGCAAGGGATGCTCGCCAGCGCGATGTTTGGCGCCGAATTGTTCGGGCGCGTAGGGGTAGATTAAGCCATGGCCGGCTCGTTAATCGCTAATCTCGCCCTCACCCCCAAGGATGCCGTTGCATTCTTCGCGGCCAAGGGCGAGATGCTCTCGTGGGACTGGCATGATGTCGATGCCCAAACGCATGCGCGCGCCTTCACCGTAGCTAAGGCCACCAATCTGGAGGTGCTGCGCACGATCCGTGCCGAGGTCGAAAAATCAATCGCCGGGCAGAGCTTCGAGGATTTCAAGAAAAATCTAAGGCCTCGGCTCCAGGAACTGGGGTGGTGGGGCAAAAAGGAAATGCTTGATGCGGACACCGGCGAAATCACCAAGGTTCAGCTTGGCAGTGATCGGCGGTTACGCACTATTTTTCAGGCGAACGTGCAGTCGGCTTATATGGCGGGGCGCTACGCCCGCTACGTCGATAATGTGAAGGATCGCCCCTTCTGGAAATACGTGGCAATCAGGGATGGCCGCACCCGCGAATCCCACGCCGCCCTAAACGGCAAGGTGTGGCGCTGGGATGATCCGATCTGGCGGGTCATCTGGCCACCGAACGGCTGGGGGTGTCGCTGCCGCGTGACAGCGCTCACCGATTCTCAATTTAAGGCGTCGGGCGAGCAATTGCAGGATGGTCGGGATGCGATTGCCGAAATCGATGTGCCGGTCAACCGCAATGGCGATACCGTAAAGGTCAAAACCGTTAAATTCAAGGACGGGACGGGAAAAGAACGGATTTTCCGCCCCGATCCGAGTTGGGATCATAATCCCGGCGCAACGTGGCCGCGATTTGATCCCGCCGGATTAAAGCAGGACGTTGTCAACGTACCCCCGGTTACGCCGCCCTCGCCGGCAGGCGGAGCAAAGGCGAGGGATAACCTGCCAACCTGGAAAGATTTCGGTCGCCCCGATTTGCGCGCTCCCGGCCTTCCGCGTCGCCCCGATCCCGGATTGCTGCCCACCGCCGAAGGCGTGGATGCGGCCATCGGCCAAATGCGGGATGTGTTGGTGCCAAACGGTACAATGCAGGTAATTCAAACGCCCATCGAAAAAGTTGCAATCCGGCCTGAGTTGCTGCCGCACACGGTCATAAAGCGCGCCGATGCCCGCGAACGGTACGCAAACTATGCGCTCGATACACTAGTCAACCCATTCGAAGTGTGGCTGACCGCCTACGATGATGGGTCATACCGCAAACGGTATATTGGTATCTTTCAGGCAAAAAACGATTTAATGGTGGTGGTGCGCGAAAATGTTGATGGGTCGCTGTACTGGGACGTCTATAATTTGATGCAGCGCGATGCCAAGCATCTTAATAATTTGCGGGCAGGTGCGCTGCTGTACGGCTTGGCCGTGGTGGCGACAACAGAAGGATTGTGATTGTGAGCGCGACTTATCAACACTCTGGCTTTTATCGGCTGCCTCGGCGTAGCTACCGTCAGTCACTGGGGCGCGTCCCTACCGATTTCGCGCCGCGCTCACAAAGTACAGTGTAGCCATGTATTCCGCTGACATCAATATTTCCCCAGCCACAAATGCATTCAATTCCGTTTTGCATGCGCTAACCGGCGCACCATTGCTTCAAAAAATCGCCGGGGTGCTCGAATACGAAACTGAAGAGAATTTTGCTGAACAAGGCCGCCCAAATTGGGCGCCTCTCGCGCCGGCAACAAAAGCCGCCCGGCTGAAGCGCAATAATGGCAGTAGCGTTTTGATGATATTGCAGGATCACGGCGTCATGGCGGCAAGCACGTCGAGTGAATTTGGCTCCAATTTTGCCCTGATTGGCGCTGGTGGGGCATCCAAAGATTATGCCACGATCCAGCAGATTGGCGGCGATGCAGGTAAAAATCATCAAGCGCATATTCCCGGCAGGCCATACCTACCATTTACAGGTACAATTGATGCGCCCACGCTGCAACCCAGCGCCGAAAAAAATATACTGGAACTCATTTCTGATGCCGCGCGGAATTCATTTCGTTAATTTCAGTGAGTAAAAGAGTTTTTCATGCTGCGTCCCGATATATCCCCAGTTATCCCCCAATATCCCGGATTTATCGCGCCGTAGCCCCTGATAATATCTCACAGTCCCCCAGTTTTGCCGGAAGACCGGGGCGAGGCGGATCAGGACATCGTCGGTTGAGCCGTTGGTGGGCCAGAATGTGCCGGGGAAAGGCGCGTAGGCGAAAGCGCGCCAGCCGGTGTAGCCGCCGTCGGCGCGGTGGTCAAAGCCGGCTGCGTCGAAGTTGAACGCTGCGTCCGGCAGATAACCGTCCCAGCGTCCGTTGCCGTTGGCGTCCCAGCCGACGGGCAGGGACGCGGCGAGGGTGCGCGCCGGTTGCGGCTGGCCGTCGTCGCCTTGGTAATTGTCCTGGCGCACGTAGGCGAGGATGTCGGCATCATTGATGGCCGCGACGGCTGCGCTACGATCCTTGAACAGGTTGAGCCACGGGTTGGCCAGCTCGTTGCCGCGCAGTCCGGGAAAATCGTAGCCGAGTTGGATGTCGCCGTCGTCGATGAAATTGGGTTCGCGGCTTGGCTGGTGGCAGGAAAAGCACGGATTATGGGCGCGCCCGGCTGTATCCACAGTCTTGGTGAAACACTGCGAAGTGAGGTAGGCGAGCGGGTTGTCGAGGTTGCGATTGCGCAGATCAACGCTGGCGTCGGCTTGTTCACTGCCGGATGCAGCGGTGCGCGGTCGGGAGGTGGCGGCCAAGCGGGACGGATTTCCGGCATCGGCGCCGGTCAGTCCACCCAACAATTCGTGGTCGAGGTTGCAGCCGGATATGGCTGCGCCGATCAGTCCGGCGAGGAGCAGGTAGCGAGGTTTCATGTTAGCGGTCCGCAGGAATCGATAAATGAAAAACGGCGAGGGTATCCCCCCCGCCGTGGATTGCCGCCCGGAACGTTTAGTCCATGCGCGGGAACGGGCCGATGTAGCCGGTATAGGCGCGGCGTTCCGCCGAGCCGGAATCGACTTTGTCGGTGTCCGATTCGCCATACGGGTGCTGCACCACGCCCATCAGGTAACCCCAGCCGTTGACGTTGGGGTAGAAATACGGTGAAGTGGTTTCTGAACCGTAAGGGGTGCTCAGGATGCGGGTCAGCGATTTGGAACTCAGGTTGTAAGCCCAGATCAAGTCGTTCTGGTGTCCCGAACCAGTGTCCTCGCCGATGATCAACGTGTTGTAACCGGGCAGGTAGGTGAGGTTGTCCGGGTTGGCAATCCCGCTCACGTCGCAGGTGTTGGATTTGTCACCCGTAGCCGCCTTGCCGGCCACCAGCCCACGCATCGCGGTGGCCTGATAATTGGCGTCCACATCCAGTTCGTACACCACGCCGCAGCGGTTTTCGGTCAAGCGGATGTGGTCACCGGCGAAGGCTTCGGTGGTGCTCTTGGCGCCGCTCGAATTGGTCTTCATGCCGAGCGTAACGTCGCTCATGGCAATATAGAGCTTGCGGGCTTCAGGATTGAAGGTGATGCCTTCTTCCTTGTTCAGCTCGGTGGTCGCGCCCTTCATCGCAGCGTAGCGGCGGGTTTCCAGATGCGCCGCGGCCTTTTCGATGGCGGCTGCGGTCATGTTCTTGCCATTGCCGGTTTTCAGCTTCAGGCACTCGTTGTAGGTGTTGCCGGCCTGGCTGGCGTGACCGTGGCTGACGCCGGTGTAGCCGTCGGCGCAGCTATAAGCGCCGTTGGCGTCCTTGCCCGGCACGACGGCGTCGAACATATCCGCAAAGGTGATGCCGCCGTCCACGTAAGCCTGGATTTCCGCATTGTTCGTGCTGCCCAGATTGATCCACGACAGCGTGAAAGCGCCGCCGTTGTCGGCGGAAGTCTGGGTCAGCCTGGCGGCATAAAGCGTCCCGGTGCTGAGATCCTCGGCTTTATCTGCTTTGTACATATACAGCCCGACCATGTTGCCGTCGTCGGTGATGTAAGTCGTCTTGCCGTCAGGCATGACATAAGCCATTTCATTGGCCGTGCGTCCCATCGCGTAGTGGCGGGTAACAGCGACGTTGCTCGCGAAAGTCCCCTCGCCCATGTCTGCGCCGGTGATTTTGGCCTCGACGATGTAGCCGTAACGGTAAGGTTTGACAAGTTTCATGTCGCCGCCGAAATAGTCGCCCATAGCGCCATAATAGCTGTCAACGCCCTTGTAGCCGGCCTGGCAATCGCCAACATTCACTTCGCAGGCATTTCCCTTGACTCCGGTGGTGATGTCGATCATGCGCGCGTCAGGCTCGTATTCCTCGGAGCCGAGATGGCTCTTCCACGGTGTGCGCATCCCGGCGCAATGCACCCAACCGCCGCCCAGGGCGGAAAAATCGATGGGCTTGGTGGAAACCGGCGTCAGCTTGCCGGTGGTGGTGTTTTGGCTTAGTTCGGTAATGTAGAAGGCTGCCGGACGGCTTTCGAATTGCGACACCATGAACACCTTGCCGAACAAGTCGATCAGGGTGGAATGATCGTTGTCGTCGGAGATGCGCGCCGAACCGTCGGTGGCGCGAATGACCTTGCCGGTGCTGTCGTACACTTGGCCGAACACCCCGCTGCCGGAGGTTTGCCCGCTGCGCAAAATGGTGTTGAAAGCGGTTGAGTATGTGTTGCCGTTGACATGCACCTGCGGCGCGGCCATCGCGCTGCGCTTGTCGGCGTCGCTGACCGGATACGGAATGCCGGCAAAGTCAACATTCTTGTCGGACGTTCCGGTCGCGCACTTGGAGGCGCTCAGGAAGTGAAACAGCGGGTCTATTTTTGTCAGTGCGTTGTTGGTCAGCGGTCCCAAATAGTAAAAATAATTTTCGCTGTTCTGCACCCCGAAATAGGCATTGCCGGTTGGGTAGTAACGGTAGCTGAAGCCGTTGCCGGACTGGGTGGCGCCGCCCGCCGGGGCGAAAGCGCCGGGGTAAGTGCGTTCGGCCCAGTTGAGTACGCAATCGGTGGCCAAAACACTGTCGGCGTAAGCCGTGCCGGCCATCATGGCGGCAACGCCGGCGACGGCAAGGGCTATGGTTTTGCGGATAAACATCGGGAACTCCTTAAATTTAAGTGGCGGTGAAGCGCAGAGTATCCCGAGACATGATTGCGTTTGCGTGAAGGAGGCGTGTCAGACAGATGACGGCAGTTGCAGCCTGGATGGCGCCACGCGGAATCCGGGCTACAACAGAGAAAGAAGTAAATTTAACGGTTAACAATCAACAAGTCGTAACCGAAGTCTTAAAGTGAACCCTTATGTTTCGTCATCATTTCATAACCATTCTTCCTTAGTCTGAGAAGCACCGATTTTCTGCTCTTCTAATCTGATCTTCATTAAGGAGAATGAAAAATGAAAATCCTCATAGCGGAATTCAATCCGACCGGGCGCAACCAATTGACCCAAATGTTGGAACTGGACGGTCACGAGGTGTTGCAGGCCAGTCACTGGGGGGAGGCTTTAGCGCAGCTTGCCGCACATCATCCCGATCTGGTGCTGTTGGAACCGACGCTGCCGGGCGCGGGCGGCCATTGTTGCGTGCCCGAGATCAAGCGCTTGAACCCCAACCGTTTTGTGCCGGTTATCCTGGTCACCTCCGTTTCCGACTCTATTTCCCTGTCGCGTTTTCTGGAGAGCGAGGCCGACGATTTCATCGATCCCCCCTACGACCATTTCGTGCTCAAGGCAAAAATCGCCGGCTTCGAGCGCGTGGATGAGCTATACCGCCGCCTGGAGAAGTTTCGCACGCTGACCGGGCAGGAAATCAAGCTCGCCAAACACATGTTCGATGCAATCACCACCCGCAAATCGGAAGAATCTACCCATATTCATCACTGGTCGCTCGCCGCCGGCCATTTCAGCGGCGATCTGCTGATTTTCGAGCGCACGCCTGCGGATACTTTGCACGTCATGCTGGGAGATTTTACCGGCCACGGTTTGGTGGCTGCGGTCGGCGCGTTGCCCACTTCGGATATTTTCTATGCGATGACTAAAAAAGGCTGCGGCATCAGTGACATCGTCGCCGAAATAAACCGCAAGCTGCACCGGCTATTGCCTACCGGGCGTTTCTGTTGCGCCTGCCTGCTCAGCATCTCCCCACGCACCAACCAGGTGGAATTATGGAACGGCGGCTTGCCGCCGATATTGCTGGTCGATGGGCAACACCGGATCGTTCACCGCCTGCCTTCCAACCGATTGCCGTTAGGCATACTGGGCGAGGAATTCGATTCCACCACCACCACAGTTTCCACAGAGGAGGTGTGCCACGCCGTCCTGTATAGCGACGGCCTGATTGAGGCGCAAAACGCGGCAGGCCAGGAATTCGGCGATTCCCGCCTGGCCGACGCGCTGGGCGCCGCAGGCGCAAGCAGTTCGCTGCTCCAGCAGATCAAGGCGGCAGTCATAGGCTTCCTGGGCGGGCTGGAGCCTCACGACGACGTTTCCCTGCTGACCATCAATCTGGAGACTTTGGGGGGATAAATAGAGTGCTGAGTGCCGGGCAGTCTGGCCTTCTACGACGTTCAGCAGGCTTGCCTCCTTCTCCCGCAAGCGGGAGGGGCTTTATCCGCTGTTTTTTGCATTTGCCTGAGCAGTTATTATTTACTAAAGATGTGTATAACGATGAATGCTGGAGCGTGGGAACGATAACCAATTTGCGCCTACGACCACGTCAACGGAGGAATCCAGGATGAATGATCTAACCGCCATGATGAAAACAGTTCCGAGTCCTGAGTTAAAAGTGCTGAGTCCCCCCCTCAATACTCAGCACTCAGCACTCGGAACTCAGCACTCGGAACTCAGTACTCAGCACTCAGCACTCGCCTTTCAGCACTCAAACCAACTAGCCGAGCTCGTCGAGAATTTTTCCCTGATGGCCGGGAAAATGCTGGCGGACGAGGCGCTGTTCCATGCGTTGGTGGAAAAGAGCAGCGACGGCCTGCTGATGGTCGGTAAAGAAGCGGGGCATATCCTGTATGCCAACCCTGCTGCGGAAAAGCTTTTTTATGCCGCGCCCGGCGAATTGGTGGGACGAATGTTCGGCCACCCGATCCGCGAAGGAGAGATTAACGAAATCGAAGTGATCCATCCCAGCCACCGCAAAACCACGGCGGAGATGCACGTTACGCCGTTGGAATGGAACGACGAGGAAGCCTGGTTGTTGTCGCTGCGCGCCACGGACGAACGCCGCAGTCTCAAGGAAGTGCAACTCAAAAACACCGACCGGCTCCATGCGCTGATTAACGCTTCGCCGCTTGCTATCGTAGCGGTTAACATGAGCGGCCACGTCACGCTGTGGAACCATGCCGCGACGCGCACCTTCGGTTGGAGCGAGGTCGATGTTCTTGGCCAGCCGTTGCCGTCCACCGCCGAATACGGTGTGGCGTCGCTCGCGGGCGCAATCGAGCAGGCGCTCCACGGCGCAGTGCTGTCCGGCAGTGAACTCACCGGCCAACAACGCAACGACGGCGCCGATCTCGATCTGCAATTGTGGTCGGCGCCGTTGCATAATTCCCATGCAATCCATCACGGCGCGCTGATATTCGCGGCGGACATCACCGAGCGCAAACGCACCGAAGTTCGCCTGCACAACGTCGATGGCATAGATACGTTGACTGGGCTTATCAACCGTTCCCAATTCCGCGAGCGTTTGCGCCAGGCCATTGAGCGCGTCGAGCATGGCGAACAGCCGCCTTTCGAGGTGATGCATCTCGGCATCGACCGTTTCAAGGCCATCAACCAATCCATGGGGCATCTGTTCGGCGATAAGCTGTTGCAGGAAATTGCCGGGCGGCTCGGTCTTGCGCTCTACGACACCGACCTCGTGGCGCGCACCGGCGGCGACGAATTTTCCATTCTGCTGCGCGACATCCGCCATGTGAGCGATGGCGCGCGTATCGCGCAAAAACTGCTCGATAGCGTGGCCGCTGCAATTACCACCGATGGGGGAGAGCTTTACGCCACCGCCAGCATCGGCATTGCCGTTTACCGACAGGACGGTGCGGATGCGGAAACCCTGCTGCGCAATGCGGATTCCGCCATGCAGCGCGCCAAGGAGCGCGGCGGCAACACCAGTCAGTTCTACACCGAGGATTTCGATGCGCGCGCCAGGGAACAGCTACACATGGAAAGCCGCCTGCATCAGGCCTATGAGTGCTGCGAATTCAAGCTCTATTACCAGCCCCAGGTCAACCCGCGCAACGGTCGCATTATCGGCGTGGAAGCGCTGCTGCGCTGGTTCCACCCGGATAAGGGCGTCATTTCCCCCGCCCAGTTCATCCCGCTGGCGGAACGCTCGGGCATGATCGTCCCGATTGGCGTATGGGTGCTGCGCACTGCTTGCGCCCAGGCGCAAGAGTGGGTGAAGGCGGGATTGCCGCCGGTGCGCGTCGCCGTCAATCTCTCCGCCCGCCAGATCGAGCACCCTCAGCTCGTCGCCAACGTCGCCGCAGCGCTACGGGAAAGCGGACTGTCCCCGGATAGATTGGAACTGGAACTGACCGAATCGATGCTGGTGAAAAATACAGACGATGCAGTCGCGGTTATGATTGCGCTGAAAAAAATGGGCGTGCAGCTCTCGCTGGATGATTTCGGCACCGGCTATTCGGCGCTCAGCTATCTCGCGCGCCTGCCCCTGGATACGCTGAAAATCGACCAGTCTTTCGTGCGCGGCATCGGCCAGAACCCAACCAACGGCAGCCTATGCACGGCTATCATCGCGTTGGCCCGCAGCCTGGGGTTGAACACCATCGCCGAAGGGGTGGAAACCAGGGAGCAACTGGAATTCCTGAGCGCACACGATTGCGATGAAATCCAGGGGTATTTTTTCAGCCGCCCGCTCCCGACGGAAGAATGCACTGCATTGTTGGCCGACGGCGCGGTTTTCCCGGTGCATCATTCCACGTCCACGATGCCGCAGTCGCCCCCAGCATGGCAACCGCGACGGCTATCCGGCCTGGCTTTGGGGCAGGGATTGACAAGTTGAATACCGGAATCGTAACACCATTAGAGAAAACAAAGATTTTGCCATAAAACAGTCAAAAATGAGGGGGATTTGTCCGCCCTCTGTCTTCTGTCTTCTGTCCTCTGTCCTCTGACACATGGCACGCTAGTTGCTTTCCCGGTAAGTAAGTCACAAATCCCAAAAGGAGAATAACACATGCCTGGTTTATTAATTGCCCCCAAGGCGTCGGCTATGACCAACGCCGCACTCGCAACAGGAGCAGCACCGGCGGATGGCGCTACGGAAAGCGCGGGCGCAAGCACGTTCGGCGCCCTTCTGGCCGGCCAGATCAAAGGTAATGCGCAGGGGACGAAAAGCAGCGCGGAGGTGAAATCGCCGGAAAAAACCGCCAATCCCAATTCCGACCAGAAAGAAATCGATGGTTTGGCGATGGATGACGCCACGACCGGCAATGCGCTGAGTGATTTTATGGCGCTGGTCAACGCCGGCGCGGCAGTCATACAAATCACCCCGACACCGCTGGCGCCTGCAAAGAACGATGGTTCCGCAGCCCAGCTCACAGGACTTGCTGCGGATCAAATCGTGGGTTTGGCGGATAGCGTCGCTACGGAAGGATTTGCCGGTCATGGCAAGATATTGCCGAAGAGCGGCCTGCACGGCGTCGCCGCTAAAGCCGATCCGTTTGCCCAAGTCGTAGAAGATACAGGTAGGTTCGCGTTGGACGGAACGCCCGGCAACGGTAAAATAGTGGCGGCAGCCGAACCTATCGCTTTCAAAACGGTGCTGGAGGAATTCAAACCCGGCAAACCGATGCTCAATGCAGCCGGAGTAGGCGTCGGCGACGCGTTCGCGTCGCTGGCCACGCCGCAAGCTGCCATGATGCCGGGGAGCCATGCCGTCGCGACACACGCACCAAACATGGAAATCGCAGCGCCGGTCGGCTCGCCCGGATGGGGCAATGCGCTGGCCGACAAGGTGACATGGATGAGCAACAGTCAAGGCAACCAGGTGGCGGAACTGCATCTCAACCCGCCGCACCTCGGGCCGCTCGAAGTGCAATTGACGATTACCAACGATCAGGCCAGCGCGGTGTTCGTGTCGCCCCATCCCGCCGTGCGCGACGCGATTGAGGCGGCCATGCCGCGCTTGCGCGACATGCTTGCGGATAGCGGCATCATGCTGGGCAATACCATGGTCGGCGCGGAATCATTCCAGCAACAACAGCAGCAACAAGCGTTTGCCCAACACGCCAACGGCAGGGGCGTAGCGGTGGAAACACAGGGAGAAGTCGCCGGCATGGGCGGTGTCGGGCCGACGGATGGGGGGGTGGTAAAAGCCGGCAAGGGAATGGTCGATACTTTTGTTTGAGCGCCGGGCGGGATTTTTTCCCGCTTGCCTGCGCCGTGTCTGCGCATCACTATTCAATCAAAAACTCTTGTTATTTAGCGTTGTTTTCAGTATAAACATTATCGGGCAAAGCAAGTTAAAGCGACTATTCGGGAGTGAGCATGGCCAAGGGGAAAACAGTAGAAAAGCCGGTTGAGGCGCCGCCGGCCAAACCGAAAAAAACCAAGCTGATCATTCTGGCAATTGTGGCAGTGTTGTTGCTGGGCGGCGGCGGTCTTTCGACCTTGTACTTGATGTCGGACGGCAAGAAAAAAGGCGATTCCCGCCATAGCAAGGAAGAAAAGGAAAAGTTGCCGGTTTTCGTGACGCTGGAAAAATTCACCGTCAACCTGCCGTCAGCCGACGGCGTGGATCACTTCCTGATGATAGGGGTGGATGTGATGGTGGAAGACGTAAAAACGGCGGAAGTGATCAAGGCGCACATGCCGGAAATACGCAACGGCTTGCTGCTGCTGCTCTCCAGCCGCACCGTGGAAGGATTGTCCACGCTGGAAGGCAAGAAGAAATTGAGCGCCGACATCGTGAAGCAGGTCAACGAACCGCTGCATCTCAAGGAAGGGGAAAAAGCGGCTTTAGATGCGCTGTTCTCCGAATTTGTGATTCAGTAAAATAAATAATATGTTTGCGGAAAACGCCGGGGGGTAACGTGGCTGACGATATTCTATCGCAAGAAGAAGTTGATGCGCTGCTGAAGGGGGTTACAGGCGAGGCGGACGAAGCGCCGGAAGAGGCGCTGGACGGGTCTAACGTTCGTCCCTACAACCTAGCCAAGCAAGAGCGGATCGTGCGTGGGCGCATGCCTACGCTGGAAATCATCAACGAGCGTTTCGCCCGCTTGTTCCGCATCGGCCTGTTCAACTTCATGCGGCGCACTGCGGAAATTTCAGTCGGGCCGGTGCGCGTGCTGAAATACAGCGAATTCATCCGCAACCTGGTGGTGCCGACCAACTTGAACCTGGTGCATATCAAGCCGTTGCGCGGCACATCGCTGTTCATTTTCGACCCCAACCTGGTGTTCCTGGTGGTGGATAATCTGTTCGGCGGCGACGGGCGTTTCCATATGCGCGTCGAAGGGCGCGATTTCACGCCCACCGAGCAGCGCATCATCCAGCGCATGTTGGAAGTGGCTTTCGAGGAATATCAAAAATCCTGGGAGCCGATTTACGCGGTGAAATTCGAATACATCCGTTCGGAGATGAACACCCAGTTCGCCAATATCGCGACCCCCAGCGAAGTAGTGGTGGTGACGACCTTCAACGTCGAATTGGGCGCAGGCGGCGGCGATTTTCACATCTGTATGCCCTATGCTATGATCGAACCGATTCGCGATCTGCTATACAGCACGATGCAAGGCGAACGTCTCGAAGTCGACGATCGCTGGGCGCGGCGGCTGACCAAGCAAGTACAGGCGGCGGAAGTCGATATGGTGGTCAATCTCGGCCATGCCTCCGTCACTCTGGGGCAGATCGTCAACATGAAGGCCGGAGATGTCATTTCGCTGGATATTCCCGAAGCGGTAGTCGCCGAAGTGGACGGCGTTCCGGTGCTGGAATGCAAGTACGGCGTCCTGAACGGCCAGTATGCGTTGAAAGTAAACAAAATCCTGGCCGGCCTCACGGAGGACATTCCGTTCATGCCGACGCAAGAGGAAGACAAACATGTCTGAAGACAGCGCAGAAGACGACTGGGCAGCGGCATTAGCCGAGCAGGAGTCAGCCGGCAGCTCGGCGGGAGGGTCGGAAATGGACGACTGGGCGGCGGCCATGGCCGAGCAGGCCACCGCCGAAACTGCGGCGCCGGTGCGTGAATCGCCCCCTGCCGGCGCAGCGCCGGTCGCCAAAAAAAACATCTTCGAGCAACTGATCCCCGATCATGCGCCGACCGGGATGGCCAACAACCTGGATATGATCCTGGATATACCGGTCAATCTGACCGTGGAGCTGGGACGCACCAAAATCGCCATTCGCAGCCTGTTGCAATTGGCGCAAGGCTCGGTGGTGGAACTGGACGGCCTGGCCGGAGAACCGATGGATGTGCTGGTGAACGGCTGCCTGATCGCTCAGGGCGAAGTGGTGGTGGTGAACGACAAATTCGGCATACGCTTGACCGACATCATCTCGCCGGCAGATCGCCTGCGCAAGCTGCATCGATGAGATTCCGCGTCAAAACCGTAGCGCTTATCGCGATGCCGGCGGCGCTGCTTGCCCTGCCGTTCTCAGTGACGGCATCGCTGCAACCGGCAGTATCTGCGGTCGCGCCCATGACGCCCATGGCCTCCCCCATATCCTTGGGCGGAATGTTTCAGGTCTTGCTCGGCCTGCTGTTGGTGCTGGCCGCCGTTGCCGCAACGGCATGGCTGCTCAGGCGCATTTCCCTGGGGCAAAGCGTGATGGGCAATGCCGTTCGCGTGGTCGGCGGGGTTGCACTGGGACAAAGAGAACGGCTGGTGCTGGTCGAAGTCGGCGAAACCTGGTTGCTGCTGGGCGTCGCCCCTGGACAAGTGAATGCGCTGCACACCATGCCACGCCCGGAAAACGCCGCCCAGGTGGAAACCCCGTCGTCTGTGGTGGCGGCTTTCCCGGCCTGGTTGATGCAGGCGATGCATAAACGTTCAAAAAATTAGAACCATTCGTTAGAATAGATATATAGACATCGAAACCCTCCGTGAAAAATTTTTGTCGGCTTAATCGTGTGCAATCGCTCCTGAGCGGCATGGCGCTATTGCTGCTGCCGCTCTTCGTCTGGGCGGCGGAGCCTGCCGGTCTCCAGGCTTTCACCAGCACCCCCGCGCCGGGTGGCGGCCAGACCTACACGCTGCCCATCCAGACCTTGCTGTTCATGACGGGGCTGACCTTCCTGCCGGCAGTGATGCTGATGATGAGTTCCTTCGTGCGCATCGTTATCGTGCTTTCCCTGCTGCGCCAGGCATTGGGCACCATGCAGGCGCCGCCTAACCAGGTGCTGATCGGGTTATCGCTGTTCCTGACCTTCTTCGTCATGTCCCCGGTGCTCGATCAAATCTATACCGAAGCCTACACGCCCTACGTCGAGCAAAAGCTGGATTTCATGCAGGCGGTAGAAAAAGGCTCGGGGCCGCTGAAAACCTTCATGCTGCGCCAAACCCGCCAGGACGACCTGGCGCTGTTCGTGCGGCTATCCAACAGCCAGCCGCTGCAAGGGCCGGAAGCGGTCACCATGAAAATCCTGGTGCCCGCCTACGTCATCAGCGAACTCAAGACCGCATTCCAGATCGGCTTCGTGGTATTCATCCCCTTCCTGATCATCGACATGGTCGTATCCAGCGTGCTGATGTCCATGGGTATGATGATGCTCTCGCCGATGGTGATCTCCCTGCCGTTCAAACTGATGCTGTTCGTGCTGGTGGATGGCTGGAACCTGCTAATTAGTTCGCTGGTGCAGAGTTTTTACACATAGGAGAAAACGCGAAATGACCCCGGAAAGCGTAATGACCATCGGCCAGCAAGCTCTCGAAGTGACTATCCTGGTGTCGGCGCCGCTGCTGCTCACGGCGCTGGTAGTGGGATTGCTGGTCAGCATATTTCAGGCCGCCACGCAAATCAACGAAATGACCTTGTCGTTCATTCCCAAGCTGCTGGCAACCTTCCTCGTGCTGGTCGTGGCCGGACCATGGATGCTGACCATGATGATGGACTACACCAAGCGCCTGTACTCCGGCATACCCGGCATGGTCGGGTAATGTCCGGCAGCTTCGTATGCAAACGCCCTCATCCCCGGCGTCTCTCCCGCCTATGGGACACCGTATCCCCACAAGTCAAATCAATCCGTTCGTGCTGAGCTTGTCGAAGCATGAACGGATTGATTTGACTTGGGTTTTTAATCCCACCCTGCAACAAGCTCAAGGCAAACGGATAAAAAATAATAGAGCTTGTAACGTTTCCCGGCATACCCGTTTGAGTGGTTGCCAGCCGTGATCGGTTTTACTTCCGCCCAGTTGACCGCCTGGATGGCGATGTTCTTCTACCCGTTTTTTCGCATCCTGGCAATGGTGACCAGCGCGCCGGTGCTGGGTGCGCGCGGTTCCCCGGCGCGCGTCAAGGTCGGCTTCGCCTTCATCATCACTCTGGTCATCGCCCCCACCCTGAAAGATATTCCGCAAGTCGATCCCGGCTCGGCGCTGGGCTTGATGATCGTCGCTCAGCAAGTAGCGATAGGCCTATCCATGGGGATGGCGATGCGCGTCGTGTTCAGCGCGGTGGAAATGGCCGGCAACCTGGTTGGCCTGCAAATGGGACTGGGCTTCGCCACCTTTTTTGACCCGCAAAATTCCAGCCAAACCCCGGTGGTAGGCTCCTTCCTCGGCATGTTGGCAATACTTGTGTTCCTCTCCTTGAACGGTCACCAGTTAATGATAGAAGCCGTCGCGCACAGCTTCCGCGAACTGCCCATCCTTGCCCAGCCGCATTCCGCCGCCGGCTGGAAAACGCTGGCACGCTGGGGACGCGAAATTTTCCTCGGCGGGGTGCTGTTGTCGCTGCCGGTCATCGCCGCCCTCCTGATCACCAACATCTCCATCGGCATCATGACGCGCGCCGCGCCGCAATTGAACATTTTCGCCGTCGGCTTCCCGATCACCCTGCTGGCCGGCTTCGTCGTGCTGTCGCTGTCGCTGCCCTACTTCATCCCCCTGCTGGGCCGGTTCATTGAGGACGCGCTGCAAATCATGCTGCTAATCTTCCGCCAATCGTTGCCGCTTGCGCCGTAGGGCAGAATAGCGCAGTGCGGCAGTCGGCGCTGCACCATCTTGACTCATGGAAAGACCATACGACACCCACTTTGAGGTAAGAAATCAAACAAGACCGCTCCCATTGCAAAGTAAATTTGCTCTCGCCCAGAAAAAAAATTATTCACCGCAGAGACGCCGAGACGCAGAGAAATCAATGAAAAGGATGAAACCATTCAACCTCAGACCACCTGATCTCAGGATATATAAATCAATGGGTTATTGTATTTTTTCGGATTTATCTTGACCCGAAATTTGTAGAAACTGATTTTATGTGATTGATTATGAGGTAGGCTCGGCACTTTAGGATTCCCGCCTGCGCGGGAATGATGGTGCAACGGTTCTTGCCTGACCGGTTTTGGCAGACGCTTTTCTCAAGATCGCGCGTTCGTCTCAATGCCGCACGTGCGTCATTCCCGCGCAGGCGGGAATCCAGCAGCGGTGGTTAACAGCAACCCGTCGTTTACATTAAACCTAAGCCGGACAATTGCCGGAACCAAAAAACGTACTCACGCGAAGCCGCGAAGAACGCGAAGAAAAACCAAGGCCGGTTTGGTTTTTCTTCGCGTCTTCGCGTGAGAAATTCTTCTCAACAAATGGCGAAGACCTGAGCAGGAACCAAACAGACGTTTAGACAGGATTTACAGGATGAACAGGATAGAAAACCCATCCTGTCAATCCTGTTCATCCTGTCATTGTTTTTTTGCGAAAAAGCCGCTCCAGCGCTTGATCTACGATATATTCTTGTCACAAATTGCTTGTGACTTGGTCGGTAAGTGACTAGAAACCTCCGTTGACCGCTTGCCATGCTTTTTCATTCGCCCCAAGGGGCGGGGAATTGAACCCGTAGAGATTAAAATCGTCTAAAATGCAGTGACAATGCATAATGGACGAACAATGCCGCCACCCTATCTGCCACGCACGCTGGAACGCTTTATCCGCAAGGCCAATGCTCAGTTCCCCATCCTCATGCTGTCCGGCCCGCGCCAGGTCGGCAAGACAACGCTGCTCAAGACCCTGAACGAACAAGCAGGCGCACCGGCACGGCGTTATGTGACGCTGGACAACCCCCTGCTGCTCACCCTGGCGCGGGAGGAGCCGGCCTTATTCCTGCAACGTTTTCCGCCGCCGCTGACGATAGACGAAATTCAATACGCCCCCGGCTTATTCCCCTACCTCAAGGAAGCGGTGGATAACCGTGGAGAAAAAGGCATGTACTGGCTGACGGGTTCGCAACCGTTTCATCTGATGCACAATGTCAGCGAATCGCTGGCCGGTCGGGTGGCCGTCATGCATTTGCAAGGGCTATCCACCGCAGAAACGCTCGGGCAAGGGCAGCGCGTCATCCCCTTCCTACCCGGCCAGCCGGTAGCGGATATTGCGCCGCCCGAACTGCCGGGCGGACCGTTGGCGTGGGTCTTCGAGCGCATCTGGCGAGGCGCTTATCCGGCGCTGTACGCCCCTGGCGAGGCGCAAGCCGATCATGAACTGTTTTACGGCTCCTACCTGCAAACCTATTTGCAACGGGATATACGGGACCTGGCGCAGGTGGGCGATCTGATGGCGTTCACCCGTTTCCTCCGTAGCGCGGCAGCCCGCACCGCCCAATTGCTTAACCTGGCCGACATGGCGCGCGATGTCGGCATCGCGCCCAACACCGCCAAGCACTGGCTATCCATCCTGATCGCCTCGGGTCTGGTATGGTTGCTGGAACCCTATCATACCAATCTGTCCAAGCGCCTGGTCAAGACACCCAAGCTATATTTTCTCGACACCGGGCTGGCAGCCTACCTCACCCAGTGGAGCACACCCGCCACATTGGAAGCAGGCGCCTTATCCGGCGCCATCTTCGAAACCTGGGTGCTTGCCGAACTCCTCAAGAGTTATTGGCACAACGGACGGCAGGCGCCTTTCCATTACTACCGTGACAAAGATCAAAAGGAAATCGACCTGCTAATCGTGCTCGATGGCCGCATCCACCCCGTGGAAATCAAAAAAACCGCCGAACCTGGACGGGACAGCGTGCGCCATTTTCCCGTGCTGGACCACCTCGGGCTGAACACCGGGCCGGGCGCCGTAATCTGCCTGTCCGCCGAAACACTACCGCTAAATGCCGGGGTCGAAATCGTACCTGCTTGGCGCATCGGTTAACCTGGAAAATTCGGGCGGAGTGGGTGGAAATTCAGACCACCTGACCTCGAAACCAAACGAATCCGCCAACATATTTGCGTCTGGCAGAAAATCACATACACATCATTGCGTCATAAGTCAATGTTAACAATGGCGTCAAATAATTGCTGCCAACCGCTCAGGATTTTGCGAAGATACTATTTTTGAAGCCGGGACGCATTACTTTCCTGTTGCGAGGAGTCCTCATGCCACAACTTCATTTGCCGCTGTTCCCCCAGGGTGTTACTCAAATCAGCGGCAGTCTGTCGTTTTTGCGAGAAGGCAACAACATTCACTTACTACCACTATGATCTGCCGCTGTTCACCCATCCTGAAAGCGACCTGGCCACATTCAGGATGGTGACCAGCCAATTCTGTATCAACGGACACGTTACGCAAGCGCAGC